>Ga0247727_10000501_pt1 | contig 95013 bp, 88 predicted proteins | sample WisWelCaveWW1625_FD_202498 | JGI IMG/M metagenome (GOLD analysis project Ga0247727, IMG submission 202498) | Biofilm microbial communities from Wishing Well Cave, Virginia, United States - WW16-25 | ecosystem: Environmental > Aquatic > Deep subsurface > Groundwater > Cave microbial mat | place...
CGGCTCATGCCGATGCTCCTCAACGCACTCAAGCAGGCAACGATGGACGAGAAGAAGCAGAAGAAGGTAGGTTAAGAATGAGCGCAGGGCTCTCCGTCAGAACTAACGAGTTTCGGGACATCCTCCGTATGCATGTTTCCTTCGCCCTACCATATCTCGCAGAGGACCTTTGTCTACGAATTCCCGCTTGGCCTCTGGGCTAACGACACCCGCGGCGTTCGCATAGTTGACTGGCCCGCAGACGGCGCATGGGCTCGATGCGATTGAGTTCATGTAGGGGACGAACCCGGCCGGGTCCATGAAGTAGCCCAGGGGGCGATGGGACGCAGGGTAGAGGCTCGGAGGGAGGCAAACCGCGGATCGAGAGTTGCTCTCGCCTCATGTCCGGGCGGACGGTGAGCCGGCGTTGACGGACGAACGGCAGAGAGCGCTCGCGGACTATGCGGACTTCCTGACGCGGAGCGTGTAGACCGGGAGTCGGCAATCGCCGTCGAGATCGCGGCGGACCACACTCAGCACATTGTCGGCGTTGTCCTTCATTGGCTTGGGGCGCTTCGTCTTGGCGGCCATCTCTTGCGGCGTACGCCCACCCACACCGTGGTCCAGTCCTCCCTTTGCAGACAGCCAGAGTATCCCAGCGGCGTTCGAGCGCAGGGGCGGTGTCCGAGGTGGCCCTCGGGCTGCGGGATGCTCCCGAGTTCTCTCCTCCAGCGCTCCCCCCGCCGCAGCCGATGAAGTTCGTGCACGAGAGCGCGAGCGCCGAAGCCGATCGTCCTCGACCTGACGCCGTCGGAATGCCGGCGCGACTTCGAGGCGCTCTGCGCGGGGATCGTGCCGATCCCCGACCGCTGCCCCGACTGCCGCGCGCCTGACAGCCTCCGAAGCCGCGGCACCCAGGAGCGGACCTGCTTGCTCAGCGACCGCTCGACGATCCGTGTTCGCGAAGTCCGCTGCGAGGCGTGCCGCGCGACGCGGCGGATCTTGCCGCCCTTCGCGGTTCCAGGCCGCCTCTACGGCGCGCCCGCCATCATCGCCGCGCTCGCCGGCAGTGCCCTTTCTACGAGCGAGATCCCCGAGGACTCCACCATCCGACGATGGCGTGCCGCGTTTCCGGCGGCCGCCCGCCCGCGCGCCTCGCCGGTCGTCGTCTCCTGGGCCAGACTTCTTGGCATGACGAAGGTCGCCCATGTCGTCCGGCCGCGGCGACAGGGCATCGATTCCAGGGAGGTTCGCCATGGATCAGTCCCCGTCCCGGCTCCTCGGCCGGGCCGTCGAACTCTTCGAGAAGGCGCTCGCGTCTCATCCCGAGGCGAGGTCTCGGCTTCGCTCGTGGGGAATCGAGCATCCCGAGCGTCACCGGATCGGCGTCGTCGATGACGTGCTCCTCAAGCTCGCGCCGTCGCGCGGGCCGGTGATCGAGCAGCTCACGGCGCTGCGACTCCTGGATGCTGCCGGTCGGCAACGGTTCGTCGGCTGCATCACGATCCCCTGCATCGACGAGCGCGGCGACGTCGCCAACGTCGCCTTCTACCACGCCGAGGGAGGAGAGCGGCTTGCCATGAGCGAGGGGCGCGCGGCGCCCCGAGTCGAATGGCTTCTTCCTGAAACTCCGACCTGGTGGAACAGCGCGATCTTCAAGCATGCGCGGGCGGTGACCATCGCGGCCGATCCGCTGGCGGCGATGGCGATCGAGAACGGCATCGCACCGGCCGGGCCGGCGACGCCGATCTCGCCAGCGGCGAAGGAGCTGCTCAAGATCCACGCGCCGCGCGTGACGTTCGCACCGGGCGCCGAGAAGCTCGCCGCGCAGCTCGGACTCGGCCCGCGGTCGCGGATCCTCCGACAGGATCGCGACGGTTTCGGCATGGAAGGGCCGCGCGGGCTCGAGTTCCACGTGCAGGGGCTCGTCCAGGACTCGCCGCGGCACCTCAGGGCGTCGCTCAAGGCGCTGCGCCCGGGCGGCCCGATCCACCTCGACACCTTCGATCTCTACGTCGCCAAGAGCCGCGCCGCCTTCGCCAAGAACGCCGCCTGCCTGCTGGCGGAAGATCCGATCCTGATGGAGACGCTGCTGGCCGAACTGGTCACACTGGCGGAAGACTGGCTCAAGGAGCAGTCGAAGCCAGCCCCGTCGGTGGTGGTGACGAGCACCGAGCGCGCGGAGGCGATGGAGTTCCTGCGCGATCCGAAGCTTCTCGACCGCTTGCTCGGCGACCTCGCGGCCCTCGGCCACGTCGGCGAAGAAACGAACAAGCTGATCGCGTACGTTTCGTCTGTCTCCCGGAAGCTCGACGAGCCGCTCTCGGTCCTCGTGGTCTCGCGAAGCGGCGCCGGCAAGTCGATGCTCGCGGAGTCGGCCGCGCTCCTGGCACCGCCCGAGGAAGTCCTCCGCTTTACCCGCCTGACCGCCCAGACGCTCTACTACCAGAAGCCCGACGCCCTCGCCCACAAGCTCCTCGTTATCGAAGAGGAGAAGGGCGTTGCGGATGCAGCCTACGCGCTCCGGGCCCTCCAGTCGGCCCGGCGGCTTTCGCTTTCGAGCGCCGCCGGCCAGGGCGGATCGCAGAAGCGCGAAGTCGCCGGGCCGGTCTCGCTCTTCGTGACGACCACGAGCACCGACGTCGACGAGGAGACGGCGTCGCGGTTTCTCGTGCTCTCGACCGACGAGTCCGCCGAGCAGACCGAGCGGATCCTCGCGGCCCAGCGGGCGGCGGAGAGCCGGATCGTCGAGCGCGAGCGGATCCTCCGGGTCCATCACAACGCCCAGCGCCTGTTGCGGCCGCTCCAGATCTCCAACCCGTGGGCGCCGCAGCTCTCCTTCCCGCACCATCGGCTCTCGGCGCGGCGCGACCAGAAGAAGTACCTCGCGCTGATCCGCGCGGCGGCGTTCCTGCGGCAGTACCAGCGGAAGGTCGAGAACGACACGCTCGCCGTCGAGCACGACGACATCGCCGTCGCCAACCGGCTGGCAAACGAGGCCCTCGGGCAGTCGCTCTACGACCTGTCGCCGTCGTCGCGGCGCCTCCTGGTCGAGATCCGCGAGTGGCTCCTGAAGCGGAAGGCGCTCGAGGAGCCGTTCCGGCAGCGCGATCTTCGCGAGCACACGGGGTGGAGGCGCACCCAGCTGCAGGAACACATGAGGGAGTAGGTGCAGACGGAGTACCTCATCCAGCGCGTGAAGGGAAACCATGTCACCTACCTCCTCGACTGGGACGGAAGGGGGATGGACGGCGAGAAGTTCATCAGCGGCCTGGTCGATCCGGCCACCCTCCGGCCGCCCACTGGCCGGCCTCCGGCCGGATCACAGGAATCGCGTCCAAACCGCCGATCGGGGGCCGCCCGATGACGAATTGGCCCGCCACCGCGACGCGGAACGAGAGAAATGCCATTTCGCTCCTCAACCGCTTCCTGGCGGGGAAAAAAGTGGGTGAGGTGACGACGGAGGACCTGGAGGCGTGGGCACGGAGCTTGACGGTCTCGCGCGGAACCCTCCGGACCTACCTCTCCTGCGCGAACCGGTACTTCGCGCGGCTCGGACTTCTCGTGACGCCATGGATCGAGCTCCCAAGGAAGCTGCGGCGGCTGATGGGACGCATCCTCTCGCAGCCCGAGGTCCGTGACCTTCTCGACCGCTGCGACCTCCGGCGCCACTCCGGGCTGCGGAACCGCGCGCTCCTCGAGTTCCTCTACGCCACGGGACTCCGCGCGTCGGAAGTGCGGCGGCTGCGCCTCGACGACGTCGACCTCGCCGCCGGCACCGCCACCGTCCGCGACGGCAAGGGCTCGAAAGACCGCGTGGTGCCGCTGACGGCGTCGAGCGTGGGCTGGCTCCGGAAGTACCTGGAAGTCCGCGCGCCCCATGACGTGCTCTTCCTCTCGCGTTGGGGAAAGCCGTTCAGCGAGGTCGTGCTCCAGCAGAAACTCCGGAAGCTTGGCGTCACGTGCCATGCGGTCAGGAGGTCCATGGCGACCCATCTGATCGAGAACGGCGCGTCGCCCGCCGACGTCGCCGCGATCCTCGGCCACGTGAACCTCGAGACGCTCTCGCGCTACGCCCGTGTCGCCTCGAAACAGGTCAAGGCGGCCCACGCCGCGTTCCACCCACGGGAGAGAGACCATGAGTAGCGACTGGTCGATCGAGCGCTACCGCGCCCATCTCGAGCTGCGCGGCTTCAAGAGCCGCACCATCGACGGCAACGTCTGGCTGCTCTCGAAGTTCATCGCGTGGTGCGACGACCTGCACCTGACTCCGGAACGGCTGACCCTCGCGCTCGTCGAAGACTACCGGCGCCACCGGATGACGCGGCTGAACGCCCGGGGAAGGCGCGACACGCCCCGCTCCGTGAACCTGCACCTGGAGACGCTTCGGCACTACCTCGGCTGGCTCGGCCTTCCGCCAACCCTGCTCACGGTGCTCGCCCCTCTCAAGGCGCCGCGCAAGCTGCCGAAAGCGACGCCGACCCACGATGAGGTCATGGCGATGCTCAAGGCGATCCCGGGTGACAAGCCGAAGCATCTGCGCGATCGGGGGATCCTCGAGGTCTTCTACTCGAGCGCGCTGCGGCGGGAGGAGCTGATCAACCTCAGGATCGACGACCTCGACCTCGATGGCGGACTCATCCGGGTGGAAGAGGGCAAGGGCGGGAAGGACCGCATCGTCCCGGCCGGGCGCCACGCCGTCGACTGGGTCCGCCGGTGGCTCGCGATCCGGCCTCGCCTGGTCCGCGACGATTCCCACCGGCGCGTCTTCGTCTCCAAGAGCGGCCTTCCGCTCGACGGTCCGTCCGTCCGCGACGTGGTGCGCCGCTGGGCGAAGGCGGCGGGGATCACGAAGCCCCTCAGCCCCCATTCGCTCCGCCGCGCCTGCGCCACCGAGATGATCAAGAACGGCGCGCCGATCGCCTTCGTCAAGGAGATCCTCGGCCGCGAGGACTATTCGAGCATCAACACCTACGTGCGGCTCGTGGTCGGCGACCTGAAGAAGGCGCTGGCGGCGCACCATCCGCGGGAGCGGATCGAGGAGTGACAGTCCATGGCAATATTGGTATGCTAGGAGGAGTCATGATTCCGGACCTGACGGCCCGCGGCGTCCTGCCGCCGGGAATCCACGACACGACCATCGAAGAGATCAGGAGCCGCTTCGGGAAACGGAACGCGATCCGCCGGCGCCTGATGAAGGGCGTGGCGGCAATCGCTGAGAAGGCCCTCGCCGCGGGCGCCCTGGGACTTTACGTGAACGGCAGCTTCGTCACCGACAAGGAGAAGCCAGGCGACTGGGACGGCGTCCTGGTGGTGCCGGTGGGGTTTCACCCTGGCATGGGTCCCGGACGCTTACTTCGCCGATCTGCCGAGGCTGCAACAGGAGTGCCGCGGCGACCTCTTCATGCTGTACGAGGACGACAACGAGGCGATCGACCACTACGTGAAGGACGTGTTCGGACATGATCGCGAGAAACAGCCGAAGGGCCTGTTGCGGATCCGCTTGAAAGGAGGCAGCCATGGGACTGATCAAGAATGACCGGCAGCTGGCGATCACGCGCGACCGCTTGGAGGGAACGCTCCAGGTCCTTGCCAAGCTGAAGGCGAAGTACCGCTCCGGTCCCATGTGGAGGGCGGTCTCGGCCGGACCGCTGGGCTTCAAGGAGCAGCTCAAGGGGGAGATCAGGGAGTACCTCTGGCTGAAGAAGGCCACGCCCGAGCAGGTGATGCGGAGGCACAAGGCCGTGATCATGTCGGAGATCGGACCGTTCCTCGCCCGGCTGAGGATTGCGTCGAGGCTGACGCAGGCGGACCTCGCCAAGCGAGTCGGCTGCAGCCAGCCGGATATCGCCCGGATCGAGGACGCCGACTACCAGGGCCATTCCACGGAGACACTGCGGAGCGTCGCCGAAGCGCTCGGTGTGGAGATCGTCTTGGGCGCGCACAAGACGAAAGAGCCGAAGCGCGTCGGATAGCGACAAGACGTCAGCGACTGAAGTAGCCCAGGGGCGATGGGAGGCAGGGGCGGAGGCTCGGAGCAGAGTCAAGCGGGGAATCGAGAGGGGCTCTCCTTTCGTGTCGGCGCGGACCTTGACCGTGGTGACGTCAGGAGCCAACAGCAGAGAGCGGTGCTATCCAACATGACGGGAGACGATCTCTCCCACGAGGGTCGCCGGCGTCGTCTTTCGGCGTCGCGCCTCGTCCGCCAGGCGCCGATAGACGCGCTCTGGAATCCGGCACTTCACCTGGTGAGTGGCTTCCGACCTTGGACGCCCCCGACGGATTCCCAACTCCTCGCTGATGACGGCGTACGCAGCGTCCAGAAGGGCTCGCCCTCCCGCCGCGGGTACGCCCTGGAGGGAGTAGCCAACCGACCCGCTGGTCGAACGGACGAGTGTCGCCCGCAGTCCATCCGCAACCCGCGCGAGCCGCGTGTTGATTCGGGACTGGAGACTCCGGAGGTCGGGCGCCTTGGTCAGTTCGTACACGCGCACTTTGCTCATCGTTTACTCCTCGGCGACTTGGGTGCGCCGAACACCAACAGTCCATCCGCCTTGGCAAAGGCCACAACCGCCATCGCTTCCTGGTCCAGCAGGTCTCCAACCTGAGAAGCAAGCCGCACCACGCGCGCCCGCTGCTTTCGCCACACCACCCGCGTCGTCATGCTGAACACCACCGTCTGGTTTCGGTCGATCGCGATGCCTGAGCCATCGAGCATCTCCCACGTTCCTAGACTGGGCAACGCCGTCGCACCGCCGAACCAGCGCGTGAATGCCTTCAACAGCAGATCCGTCGCCTGACGCCGGCGCTTCACGGCGAGCCTCCGGTGGCCCCGGTCGAGCGTCGGAACCGGCACGATCACCACGTAATCCAGCCGAACCAGCGACATCCAAGCCCTCTATCTGGTACCGGGTACCAGAATAGCTATCCAGGTCGCCGAAGGCAAGACCCCTATCAACTCTGAAGAGGAGCTTCAGAAAGAGCCAATCGGAGTTTTCTCAACCCTCTCTTGGCACCGGCCAAGAGAAGGACAAGGAGACAGCGACCGCGAGCGATCCGACCGGGGAGATGCACTACCGGGCGCGGGGGTACAGCCCGCGACAGATGCGGTTCCTTCAGAACGATCCGCTGACCAGCCTGCGCGCGGCGGACCACTACGCCTACTGCGTGGGGAACCCGGTATCGAGGAGCGACGCGGCGGGCACCCAGAGCCAAGCGGACGACCACCGCTACGTCAGAGAATCTCAAACGCAGAACATATATGGCGCTCTGTATGTGTGGCTTCCAGGCCAGAAGCAGTGGTTCCGCGTGAAGGATCGCTCGAAGAAGGTGAAGGGCTGGAACGAGTCGGGAGAAATCCAAGAGGCGCCTGACTATACGATGGCCAATCTCGATCCAGCCAGTGATGCGGCGGTCTTCGTCTTAGAGCACCTCCAGATCGATTCGCCGGTGGGAGCGCTCCTAGCGAGCAGGGTGGGCGGCAATCTCCAATACGCCATCAAGATGATCCCGTTTGTCGGCTCGGTCATCGGCATCATCGAGGCCATAAGCGGAAGGGACATCTTCACTGGTGAACCGCTTCCTGTTTGGCAGCGGGCGCTCGCCCTCGTTCCTGGCGGCCTCCAGCTCTTGGGCAAGCTCCGCCAGATCACAGCGGTGGCCAGGCTGCGGCGCGTCATAGTTCCTTCAGGGGTCAAGGCTGCGGAAGAGGTATCCGTCGCGGCTGCTCAGGGGGAGGGAGCATCGACTGCAGCCATTCGAGCCGAAGCGGATGCCGTCCGTACAGAAGCAAGACTGGCACAGGTGGCCGCTCGAGAGAGAGAAGCGGTAGGCGCAAGGGCTTCCGGTGGCGGCGGTGGTGGCGGCGGCGGGCGCGGCCGGGGGGACTTCGAAGGACTTGGTGGGCGAGGAGGTCGGGCTGGAACTGGCGGGGCTGGACGCGGCGGTGCTGGAGGAGGAGGCGTAGTTGGAGGCGAAGGCGGCGCAAGTGGCCCGCCTCGCGGCTGGGATGCTCTGGCTCAGCTACCTGGCCAGTACGAGAGATGGGTTGCACTCATCCGGCAACGCGACCTTCTCAACGCGCAGATCGCCTTCATCCAGAACAACTTCCCGGCGGCCGCAGCTCAGATGGGTGCAATTCGGCAAGTCCTACGAGGCGTCTTGGAGAAGACCAAACAACTGGAAGAACTCATGCGGCCACTGGGCAATTAGGTCTGAACGAGCTTTTCGAAACGCCTTGCGAGGATGATCCCCGCGGTCGTATCGTGGAGACTTATGGCTGGAGACTTCGAGCGCATATTCGATCGTGAGAAAGAACTGGCTCTCGGCATCTTGAGCCGTGCGATCGAACACTTCCGCGAAACGTGTCCAGAGTTCGTTGACGTCGCAAGACCGCTAATTCCGATTCTCGAATCAATGAAATTCGACCGAGAACGGCTAGCCATGCTTGACCAGCAGACCAGTGAGTATCTTCCGTTGCCAGAAAGCTGGAGTGGTGATCCGGCGGAGGAGCGGATACGCGATGAGAGAATCGCCACCGTACTCAACGGGACCCTGCAAGGTGTGCATTTGGACAGACTGTGTGAGTGGATGTTGCTTCAAGTTACGAAACTCAACGACGAGGTTGACGACGCGCTCGGTCAGAAACGAGAACCTCCCCCCAGACGCTTCTGAGACTGCGGTAGCGTAGCGACGGTCGGCCTCGCGGCGGGGGTCCGGAGGGTTCGGGAGTGCGCTCCTTGAGCGCGGAGTTGGCGGACGCGGTCGAAGATCTGCCGCGGCTACGCGGACTTCTTCACGCGAATCGTGTAGACCGGGTAGGCTTATCCACTTGGCTCCGGTTGACTGAAGTGGCCCAGCGGCGATGTGAAGTGGCCCAGGGGCGGTCGGGCGGCCAGGAGCGGCTCCGGACCGCATCGAAACGGGGATCGCAGGGGGCGTTCGCCGGGTCTGCGGGCGGACCTTCATCGCGGTCGCGGCGGGCACCACAGCAGAGAGCAACGCTACGCGGACTTCTTGACGCGAAGCGTGTAGACCGGAAGCCGGCGATCGCCGTCGAGGTCGCGACGGACCACGCGCAGCACATCGCCGGCGTTGATCTTCAGCGGCTTCGTGCGCTTGACCTTCGCGCTGACATCCTGCGGCGTCCTGCCTCCGAGTCCTTGATGAGGACGATGCAGCCGATACCACTCGAGGTACGCGGAGAGTTTCCCCGCGAGCATGCGCTCGCTCATCCGGACGCAGGTCGCGTCGAGGCATTCCGTCTTTAGCGTCCGCCAGAACCGTTCGATGATCGCGATGGAGCCCTTCTTGCCGACGGCGCCGAAGCGATGCCGGATGCCGCGTCGTTTCAGCATCCGCTGAAACTCGGCGGCGGTGAACTGTGAGCCCTGGTCGGTGATGAGATGCCGGGGCATCGCCTTCGCGCGCAGCATCGCGCGCGCGAAGAGCCGGGTCATCCACGCCGCCGTCGGCTCCGATCGGCAGACGCCGATCGCCAGGACGGCGCGGGTGTAACCGTCGACCACAGCCGCGACGTGGACACGGAGCAGCCCGAAGAGATCTTTGACCCTCGTGATGTCGACGAGCCAAAGATCGTGCTGGCGCCGGGCGTGGATACCAGCGTTCTTCGGCTTGCTCTTCTTGGCTTCGACCGCGGGCCTTCGCGGTGACCGCCGCAGGATCCGCTGGATCGATGTTCGCGAGATCTTCACGTTCAGCCGCCGAAGGACGTCGGCAATTCGCCGGCAACCCCAGCGGAGTTGCTCCCATCGGAGCAAGAGCGCGATCTCCCGCACCGCATCGGGCAGCTTGTTGACGGGCTCCTTCGTCTTCACGCGCGACTCGACGCCGCCGTCGACCTCCACCATCCACTCCTTGATCGTCTCGACGGAAAGCACGAAGCGGCGGGCCAGCTCCGCCAGCGACGTCGGCCACTTCACCCGATAGAGAAGGATCTGGAGCCGCTCGTGCGGAAGGTAGCGAGGCCGCTTCGCCGAGTCCAACCGCGCCAGTCGCGCCCGCAGGAGGTCGATCTCGAGCTGCTGGCGCTCGACGAGATCGCGAAGGCCGGCGAGTTCGGCGGCGCGCCCGCGCTGCTTCGACAACGCCGCGGCATGCGCCGACGAGAGCAGCTTCGTCAGCTCCAGGAATGCGCGCGCCAGCAGGTGCTTCATCAAGGAAGCATGCCACTTTTTCCGGCGCGCGTTTTGAAAAGAGCCAATCGGAGTTTTCTCAACCCTCTCTTGGCACCGGCCAGGAGAAGGTCCTTCCCGCCCGTCCACTCCTCATGCAGAATGGCGCCATGGATCCCGGCAAGCCGTCGCCCGGCGCCCCGAAACTTGTTCCGCCTGCCCCCGCAACCAGCGTCGGCATTGTCAGCGGATGTGTTCTCTGCGTCGTCTCGGCCGCCTGTCTCCTGGCGATGGGGCTCGCTGCCGCGAAGATGAGCGAGTCGAAGTCGATGTCGCTTTCATACCTCTTCGTACCGGTGATCCCGGTCGGCTTCGTCGCCCTGATCTCCGCGTTCTTCGTGAGGCGGCAGAAAAGCGCGGTGGCCGTCGGAGTACCGTTGGGCTGCGGCTGCCTGACCTGGCTGGGCGGGCTGGCGGGCCTGTGGGTTTTCTACGCCCTGATCTGGCCGTCGCTGTAGTCCGCGCTCGAACTACTTCTCGTCCTTCGCCTTCTGCGCCCACTCCTCGAGCTGCTTCGTGTAGAGGCTCTCAAGGTCGGGCTTGAGGCCGATGCCCTTCTTCACGTTCTCGATCGCCTCCTTGTAGCGGCCCAGGCCGGCGAGGATGCTGCCGCGTGTCGTCCAGTACGCCCCCTCGTCGGGCTTCGCCTTGACCAGCCGGTCATAGTCGGCGAGCGCCTCCCGATAGCGGCCGAGCTCCGACAGCGCAAGCCCGCGGCATTCCGTGCACTTCGCGCAGTTCGGCAGGACGCGGAGCGACTCGTCGGCGTACTTCAGCGCGAGGTCGTTCTTCCTCGCCAGCAGGTAGGCGCGCGACGCGATGTAGAGCGTGTTGTGGTCGTTGGGGTACTTCTCCAGCGCCTTGGTGATGGCCGCGACGGCCTTGTCCGCGTCGGGCTTGTCGAAAACATAGCAATCGGCGAGCGTGACAAGATAGATCGCCTCGCATTCGGCAGCCTTTTCGATGTTGGCGATCATCTTGTCGACGTTCTGGAGCGCGAGGTGTGCCTGTGCGCGGTTGTAGTAGTACGTGCCGACGTGCGGCTCGTTCTCGATGGCCTTGTCGAAGTCGGCGAGGGCGTTTGCCGTCTCGTTCCGCTTCATGTAAAGGTAGCCGCGCGTGTTCAAGGCGTCGGGGAGATCCGGCGCTTTGCCCAGGATGAACGTGACGTCGACGAACGCCTCGTCGAGCCGCGGCGGTTCGCTCAGCAGGTAGCAGTAGACCCGCGCCTGCCGGCCCCCCAGCCGGTCGGGGGCGAGGCCGATCGCCTTCTCGGCGTCCTTGAGGGCTCCCGCCGTGTCCTTTGGCTTCATCTGGCAGGACGCGTAGGCGCGCCACACGTACGCGCGGGCGTAGTCGGGCAGCAGGCGGATGACGTCATCGGCATAGCGACGGCCGTCCTCCGTCTTCCGGTTGTCGATGCAGAGGTAAGCCGCGACCTCGAGGAGGAACGGATCGCTCTTGCGGCGCCGGACGGCCTCGATTCCGTCTTCGCGCGCCCCCGCGCGATCCGCGGGGTGAGTGCTGCTGCGGCCCAGGCCGCGGACGAGATGCCCTTCCCAGCGGTCTGCCAGCTTCGCCGCCTTCTCTCCCGCCGTGATCATGCGCGCGTAGTCGTTCTCGGCGAGGGCGATCAGCGCCTCGGCAACGGTCTTGTCATCGCTCGAGGTCTTCGCCGCGGCGGCGAACTTGCGCAGGGCAGCGGCGGCGAGCTTCCGCTTTTCGTTGCCCGCCGGGCCGCGCCGCGTGCCGCTCCCGTTGGCGATGTCGTCGAGCGAGTCGCCCCACACAAGATAGAGCCGGCCCAGCGCGTCGTACGCCGCGTCGAAGCCGCTGTCGGCGGCCTTCCGGAGAGGCGCCTGTGCCGCCTCGAAGTCGCGTTTCAAGAAGAACGCTTTGCCTGTGATGAAGCTCGCCTCCGCATGGTTGGCGTCGATCGCGAGCGCCTTCTTCGCGGCAGCGATCGCGTCATTCGACGCATCGACGAGCCTCGACCACGACGCATTCTCCGTGCTGAGCACGCGGCCCGCGTCCTCGAGCGCCCTGCGCGCGGTGTCGACGTGCGGCTTGATCTCCTCGGTGCGCTTTGGGGGCTCGTCTGTCTTGGAGCCCTTCTTGCCGGGGTCGCCGCCCGGCTCCTCGGCGTTGTTCTTGCGCATCACGAAAACGACGAGCACCACCACGACCAGCGCGATGAAGCCGATGAGCACCCCGATGACGAGCCCCGGGCTCGACTTCTTCGGCGCCGGGCGGATGTTCGCCGTCTTGGCGTGCTCGCGATGGCCTCCAACGGCGATTGGCGTGTCGCCGTCGAGCCAGCGCTTGATGTCCTCCGCGAAGTCGCGCGCGTTCTGGTAGCGGTGCGACGGCAGCTTCGCCATCGACTTGAGAATGATCGCCTCGACGGCCGCCGGCACGTCGGGATTCACCTTGCGCGGCGGCGTGATCTCGCCGTGAACCACCTTGTAGAGCGTGTCCATGACGGCGCGGCCGGTGACGGGCTGCTCCCCGGTGATGAGCGCATAGAGCGTCGCGCCGAGCGAGTAGATGTCGCTGCGCCGGTCCATCGCCTGGAACTTGCCCTCGGCCTGCTCCGGGGACATGAACGCCGGCGTTCCGAGAATCATGCCGGCGACGGTGTTGGACGAGGTGCCGTCGCCGCGGGTCTGCTTGGCGAGTCCAAAGTCCATCACGTACGTACGGCCGCTCTTGGCGACCATGATGTTCTGCGGCTTGATGTCGCGGTGGATGACGCCCGTCTTGTGGGCGTGGTCGAGCGCCAACGCGGCGTCGCGGCCGACCTTGAGCGCGCGCTCCATCGGCAGCTTCGCCAGCAGGTCCTGGAGCGTCTGGCCGTCGACGTACTCCATCACGATGTAGTACTTGCCCTCGAAGCGATTGAGCTCGTAGAGCGCCGTGATGTTGGGATGCGAGAGGCTCGACGCGGTCTGGGCCTCGCGGAAGAAGCGGTCGAGGTCGATGCCGCCCTCGGCCTCGAGGAACTTGATCGCGACGTAGCGCTTGAGGTCCTTCTGCCACGCCTTCCAGACTTCGCCCATGCCTCCCTTGCCGAGAAGTCCGACGAGGACGAACTTGTCGAAGACGTAGTCGGGGTTGTTGATCATCTCCTGCACATCGGCGGGGAGCTGATCCGGGACGCTGGCGGTGACCTTGGGCCGCATGCCGGAGGCCGCGGCCTTCTTCGGTTTCGCGACGAGCGTCTGCTCGGTGGCGAGCGCGATCTCCTCGGGCGTGAGCTTTGCGGCGGGCGACGGCATGGGCTTCGGAGACGGGGGCGGCAGCGGAGGAGGAGGCGGCGGCGGCAGGTCGGCGCCCTTCGCGAGGGGCTTTTCCGACTTCCTGGGCGGGACGCGCACGGTCTGCTGCGTCTGCTCGATCTCCTCGAGCTCCTTGTACTTCTGCTGCGAGAGAATCCCCGTCTCGAAGGCGATCTGTTCGAGCGTGGAGCCCGGCTTGAGGGCGATCGCCTTGTAAAGTTCGCGCAACTGCTCCTGGCTGCAAACGCCCTCTTGGAGCAGCAGTTGGCCGAGGACCATGTCGTCCATGGAGGGACCAGAATACACTGGGATGTTCGATGTACGAAGTACGATGTACGATGGAAGGGAGGGGAGCTAACAACACCGGACATTGCATCGTCCATTGAACATCGGACATCGGACATTCCGTTCTGGTACCATCGCAGGGACTCCATGCCGCTGTTGAGCGTCGAAAACGTCACCAAGGTCTTCGGCACGCGCCGGGTCGTGGACGGCGTAAACCTGTCGGTGGAGCGCGGCGAGATCGTGGGGCTGCTGGGCCGGAACGGCGCGGGGAAGACGACGACGTTCCGCATGGTCGTGGGGCTGGTAAAGCCGACGACGGGCGGAATCCGCTTCCACGAGAAACAAGTCACCTACTGGCCGATCTACCGGCGCGCGCGGCTGGGGATGGGCTTCCTGCCGCAGGAGCCGTCGGTTTTCCAGCGCCTGACGGTGGAAGAGAACCTGCTGGCGATCCTCGAGACGACGGCGATCAAGCGGGCGGACCGCAAGCGGACGGCGGGGGCGCTGCTCGAGGAGTACGGCCTGTCGAAGCTCGCGCCGCAGAAGGCGTTCACGCTCTCGGGCGGCGAGACGCGGCGGCTCGAGATCTGCCGCGCGATGATCACGAACCCATCGGTGATGCTGCTCGACGAGCCGTTCTCGGGCGTCGACCCCATCGCCGTCGGCGACCTCCAGCAGTTCGTGCTGCGGCTGAAGGAGCGGAGGATCGGCGTGCTGTTGACGGACCACAACGTCCGCGAGACACTGAGGATCTGCGACCGCGCGTACATCATCGATCACGGCAAGGTGCTGCGCGACGGCCGGCCGGACGAGATCATCGAGGATCCGATCGTGCGCGAGAGCTACCTCGGCGCGAACTTCAAGATGTAGCGACACAAGCGGCGCAACCCGCCGCCGAAAGCACGACCGGGAAACTCAGGAACACGGAAAAAACACAGAGAGACGCGAACGGTCATGGGGCAGCTCAAGCAGGCGCTGACGGCATTCGGCATCGTGGCCGCGGGGGCCGTCATCTCCATCGCCATGGCGGCACAGATGGGCCACCGACGGAAAGCGCTGGCGTTCTGGCTGGGGTGGCTCGTGCCGGGCCTCGGCCATCTCGTGCTGGGCCGGGCGAAGAAGGCCGCGTTTTTCTTCGGCACGACGGCGTCGATGTTCCTCTTCGGCCTGTGGATCTGCGGTTGGCACACGGTCTCGTTCGAGGACAACCCGTTCTACTTCGTCGGGCAGTTCGGCTCCGGCGTGACGATGCTGCTGGGACAGGTGCTCGGTCTGACGAAGGCGCATCCGCGGCTCGACCTCCCAGTGTCGTGGTACGACCCGGGCCTGCTATACGTGTGCGTCGCCGGGCTGCTCAACGTCGTCATCATGCTGAGCGTCTTCACGGTGCCTGGCCCGCCGAAGCCCGAGGCGCCCAGGGCGCCCGCGCCGCCGGAGCCTGCGCCGGAGGTGACGGCGTGAGCCATCTCCTGCTCTATGTCCCCGTCACGGTGCTCGTGCTCGCCGTCATCGAAGCGTGCAAGAGCGACGATCCGAAGAAGATCGCCAAGGCGGCGTTCAAGAACTTCGGGGTGCTGACGCTGGTGCTGATCCTCGGCGGGGCGATCGTCTTCTTCATCAACAAGTACGCCTGAAGAAGAAGGTAGGAGGCAGGAGTTAGGAAACGGAACGAGGAAACGGAAGAAGCGGCAGCGTCTCCTCCCTCCTCCCTTCGGGATCCTCCTACCTTCGTCTCCTACTTGATCAGCCGTCCCCATCTTCCCGGCGGCCACCAGATCCAGAGCGCCTTGCCGACGATGAACTTCTCCTCGACCAGCGGGAATGGATCGTCCTTGTAGTACTCGCCTTTCTCGGTCAGCACCAGCGTCCTCTTGTCGATCGCGTGTTCCATGCCGAACTCGTCGCCGATGAGGACGTAGTCGGGGGAGGTCTCGCTCTTATACCCGGTCCTGGCGCACCACTCCTGGATCTCGGCATCGGAGCTCTTGAAGTCCTGGCTCTCGCAGACGACCGGCTTCCTGCCGTCATTGAAGGTGAAGGTGTAGCGGCGCCAGGCGCGCGAGTCGTGGCTGGAGCCGACGTTGTCGCCCATCATGACGTAGCACCCGGCCGGGATATCGTACGGGTGGTCGATGCCCTCGAGGATGTTCGTCCGTCCGGCGTAGGCGATGTCGCGGCCGACCTCGAGGCGCGAGACCGTGAAGAGGACGTCGGTCGCCTCGAACGAAATCTCCCGCTCGCCCTGCGTCTCGTCGATGTCACTGTGATAGCGCAGGAACTCGATCTCTCCGACCACGCGGCCGTCGATGAGCGCCTGGCAGAGTCCGTCGTAGACGAGCAGCTCGACGCGGTACTTCCTCCGCGGCGTCAGCGGCGCGTGCTTGATCAGGTCTTGCTTCGGCTGCTTCTGCGGTCCTTTCCAGGAGAGGTCGCCCTGCTCAGTCGTGCCGAGGGTCAGCTGGAACTTTCCGAAGTCGTTCACGATCGACGTGCGGAAGGTGCCCTTCGTCTCGGCGAGCTCGACATCGAAGGCGATGCGCCCCTCCCACGTGTCGAGCCTGCTTCTCCGGACGAACTTGATCGACCTCGCCTTGCCTTTCGGCAGCGTGCGGAGCTCGTGGTTGCTGACTTCGAATTTGTATGGCTCCTCGCCCTCGATGCCGAACTTGGTCTCGAACGTGTCGTTGTTCCGCAGGACGCTGAGGTCGCGACCCGGGGGATCAGGGTCGACGCCCAGGACATCGATCCACATGGACTGCTGGATGCGCAGCGGCCGCCGCGCGATCTGGAAGCCTTTCGGGTCGGGCGTGCCGCTCTTGAGGAACCAGATGTTGCCGCTCTCGATGAAGATCTGCTCGCCCGGCATGCCGACGACGCGCTTGATGAAGTTGCGCGCCTGGTTGAGCGGGAATTTGAAGACGACGACATCGAACCGCTCGATCGGATTGAAAGCGTAGTAGTACTTCGTGACCATGATGCGGTCGCCGCCCTCGCCGAAGTGGGAGTTCTTGAAGTCGCAGCCGGGGATCGAGTGCTTGTCGCTCGATCCTCCCATCAGCGTCGGCTCCATCGAGCTCGACGGGATCTGGAAGACCTCGATGCAGAAGCAGCGGATGATGAGCGCCATGATGAAGGCGACGGCGATGGCTTCCGCGTTTTCGCGCGCCCAGGCGACTCCGTCGTCCTTCTTGTCGCCGGTGGAGGGGGGCGCGTCGGGGTCGGGCCGCGACCCGATCCAGAAGAAGAGCCCGGCGAAAACCGCGCCCGGGACGAAGGCCGCGCGCTGGTGCTGAAAGACGGCCTGGACGAGCATCCAGCCGGCCGCGATGGCGGCGATGTACTGGGTCGCCGTCCACGCCCACTTCCTCCTGAACCAGACGCCGACGGGCGCGATGGGGAAGAGGACCGCCATCGCGATCGGAAAGGCGAACGAGCCGCCGACGGTCAGGACCTGGTAGAGCTCCCACGCCGGCCAGAGCCAGAGCACGATGAGCAGCAGCGGCGCGGCGATTTTCGGATTGTCGAGCGGTCCGGGCTCCGCGGGCGGCTTGTCGGCGTCGCTAGTCACCATCATCCCCTGATTTCAATACGGCCCCTCGACTCGCGCCGCGCGCTCCCTCGGGACAGTGCTGCCTTGGTACCTGCGGCGTTGCAACGCCAGTGAGTCTAATCCCCATCGTCGCCCGATTTCAGAACTGCCATGAAGGCTTCCTGTGGGATGTCGACGTTGCCAACGGACTTCATCCGCTTCTTGCCTTCCTTCTGCTTGTCCCACAGCTTGCGCTTGCGGCTGATGTCGCCGCCGTAGCACTTGGCCGTCACGTTCTTCGCCAGTGCGCTGATGTCCTCGCGGGCGATGATCTTCTTGCCGATTCCGGCCTGCAAGGTGACCTCGAACATCTGGCGAGGAATGGCCTTGCGCAGGACGCGCAGAACTTTGCGGCCGCGGCGCTCCGCGTTCTCGCGATGCAGGATGATCGAGAGGGCATCGACTTCGTCGCCGGCGACCAGGATGCGCAGGCGGCAGAGTTCCGCGGGCTCGAAGCCGATGAAGCGGTAGTCGATCGTCCCGTAGCCGCGCGTCACCGACTTCAGCTTGTCGTAGAAGTCGAAGACGATCTCGGCGAACGGGAGCTTGTAGGTCAGGATCACCCGCGTCTTCGAGATCGATTCGGTTTTCTCGAGGGTGCCGCGGCGCTCGCGGCAGAGCGTCATGATGACGCCGATGCTGTCGGTCGGGATGATGATCGCCGCGCGGATCATCGGTTCGCGCCATTCGTGGATCATGTCGTCATCCGGGAGCTTCGCCGGGTTGTCGACGCGCAGGACCTGGCGGCCGTTCGTCGTCTGCGCGAGGACTTCGTAGGTCACGTTCGGGGCCGTCTGAATCAGCTCGACGTTCTCTTCGCGCTCGAGTCGCTCCTGGATGATCTCCATGTGCAGGAGGCCGAGGAAGCCGCAGCGGAAGCCGAAGCCGAGCGCTTCGCTGGTCTCGCCCGCGAACTTGAAGCTCGAGTCGTTGAGGCTGAGCCGCTCAAGGGCCTTCTTGAGCTTGTCGTAGTCGGTCTCGCCGGACGGGTAGAAGCCGCAGAAGACGACGGGCAGCGGCTCCTTGTAGCCGGGGAGCGCCTTGACCTTGTCGGCGCCCCTCTGGGCGACGACCGTGTCGCCGACGCGCACGTCGCGGACCGACTTGAGGTTCGCCATGAGATAGCCGACGCGGCCCGCCGTGAGCTCGTCGACTTCCTTCATCGTCGGGGTGAAGACACCGACGTACTCCACCTCGGACTCGACGCCGGTGCCGAGGAACTTGATCTTGTCGCCGCGGTGGATCTTGCCGTCGATGATCCGGATGTAGACGACGACGCCGCGGAACTCGTTGAACTCCGAGTCGAAGATGAGGGCCTTGAAGGGCGCGTTGATATCGCCGCTCGGGGCGGGGACTTTTTCGATCACGCGGTCGAGGAGTTCGACGACGCCGGTGCCCATCTTGCCGCTGGTGTGCAGCACTTCTTCGTGGGGGATGGCGAGCGTGTTCTCCATCTCCTCGAGCGACTCCTCGATCTGGGCGGTCTGCATGTCGATCTTGTTGAGCGCGGGGACGATCGTGAGCCCGCCTTCGGTGGCGAGGAGCGCGTTGGCGACGGTCTGGGCCTGGACGCCCTGGGTGCAGTCGACGAGAAGGACGGCGCCTTCGCAGGCGGCGAGCGAGCGGGAGACCTCGTAGTTGAAGTCGACGTGGCCTGGCGTGTCGATCAGGTTGAGCTGGTAGCCCTTGTAGGTCATCGCGACGGCCTTGGCCTTGATGGTGATGCCGCGCTCGCGTTCGAGCGAGTTGGAGTCGAGGAGCTGGGCGCGCATGTCGCGGATCGCGATCGTGCCGGTGATCTCGAGGATGCGGTCGGCGAGCGTCGACTTGCCGTGGTCGATGTGCGCGATGATGCAGAAGTTGCGGATCTTCGATGTGTCCATGAACTACCGAGTGCGTTCCTTCGCTACTTGCGCCGCTCCGAGCCAGCCGGCGTCATCGCCGAGCGTGCCGCGCGCGATGCGGAGCCCCCTAAGGTACAGTGGAAAGACCCGCTTCGCCACGGCTGATTTCACGGCGGCGATGAGGCCGGGGGCCGCCGCCATGCCGCCGGAGAGCAGGACGCACTTCGGATGGAGGATGTGGAGCATCGTGGCGATGCCGGCACCTAGGGCATCGACGGTCTCCGCGAAGACTCTCCGCGACGCCGGTGAGCGGCCCGCGAGGATTTCGCGCGCGGTCGCGTCCTTGCCGGTGAGCTGCTGGTAGCGGCGGACGACCGCTGTCGCGCTGGCGAGCGTTTCCAGGCAGCCGTGCTGGCCGCAGCCGCATTTCGGGCCGCGCGGGTCGAGGACCATGTGGCCGAATTCGCCTGCACCGCCGTTGGCGCCGATCCAGAGCTTGCCGTCAAGGATGAGTCCGCCGCCGATCCCGGTGCCGAGCGTGAAGAGCGCGACGCTGTCGCCGCCGCGGCCCGCTCCCGCGACGGCCTCCCCGACGCCCGCGCAGTTCGCGTCGTTCTCCATGATCACGGGGATCTTCAGCGCCTTCGAGAGCAGGCGCGGGAGTGGGACCTTCACCCAGCCCGGGAGGTTGATCGCCTTGTAGATGACCGTGCGCGCGAGGTCGAGCGGGCCGGGGACGCCGATGCCGCAGACGGTCGCGCCCTTGTTGACTCGGCGCGCCGCTTCGATGATTCGGCCGATGGCGTGGTCGCGGCCGAGGTGGGCTTCGGTCGGGATCGACGTGTCGGCGAGGATTCGGCCGCGGTCGTCGCAGAGGCCGGCCTTGATGTTGGTGCCGCCGAGGTCAATCCCAAGAATCCTCACGCGCGCGGATTATAAGGTCGCGCGCGCGGGGAGTGTTCGATGTACGAGGTTCGATGTTCGATGTGATGTTCGAGGTGATCTGGACTCACTTCCACGTGGGGACGAGGACGATCTCCACGCTTGCGCTCTGCGCGTCGTAATCCACGACATCGAACATCGAACCTCGTACATCGAACATCCTCGTTTACGGCTTGCACGTCCGGCACGGACTGAACCCAGCGTCCATCACCTGGTCGCGGCTGGTCCAGGTCTTGAGCGTCGAGGCATTCGCCTCCCTCAGCGCGTCGCAGCCCGGCTTGTGAAAGGCGTGGCCGCTGCGCGTCGTGACCCAGCTGCCCTCCTCGAAGACGTAGTTTGCCCAGCTGCCGCGCTTGTTTTCGCGCGCCTCGCGCTGGCAGGCGAGGAGCGCATCCTTGTGCCTGGCGTTCGGCCCGGGCGTGTAGACGCGCGCCAGCCCCGCCCGAAGCATCTCGGCGCTCACCATCCGCTCACCGCCGTCCTTGGTCCAGACGAACGCCAGCAGCCGTCCGTAGCGGTCGGTCTTCTCGGCGTCGAATTCGAGCCACGCCGTCTTGCCCTCCACCATCTGCGCATTGAGCCGTTTTGCCTCTTCGAAGAACGACTGGTTGTGCTCCGGCGTGTCGATGCCGAGGTACCGCACCCGCCGTCCGTCGCTGAGCTCAGCCGTGTCGCCGTCGACGGCGCGCTTTATCGTCACCTGCTCGCAGCCTGGGGGAATCAGCGACGGGGCATTGTCCGAGGGCTTCAGCAGCGGGAGAGTCGGAGCGTTGGAGGGTGGGAGCGTGGGCGCTGGGGCGGCCGGAGGCTTCGCGGCGCGATAGACGCCGAAGAGCGCCGCGGCGACCAGCACCATCACCGCCACGATGGCGGGATCGCGGGAGCGACCGCGGTTGAGCAACCCTTCCCTCCTGCCGGAAGTCTAGCAGGAATCTGTTGTACTTGACGCTCTTCGACAGCCTCTCGATAATCGCGTTCCACATCACGATAGGGAGAGCGGTTTGACCAAGTTCAACGGCCTTTTCTGCCTCATCTTCTGCATCGGCGCCGCGGCGCCTGCGCTCGCGCAGGACGACCCGGACAAGAAGTTCCTCGACCAGGAAAAAACCAAGGAGCTCGAACAGGAGCCGACGCCCGCGCCGGAGTCGCAGGACCTCGTCTGGGATTGGGGCGGCTGGATCAACATGCAGTACCTTTCGATCGAGGACGACCCGTTCGAGTCGCGCCGCGAACAGCGCTTCCACGACCTCCGACTGTGGGGAGCCGCGACGATCGAGAAGCGGTACCGCGTCTATGCGCGGCTGCGGAGCACGTTCCAGGACTACAACGACGGCGACCAGTTTGGAACGCGCGAGAACGAATGGGACCTGTTCCGGCTCGACCAGGGCTACCTCGAAGCGTCGTGGCCGGAGTGCGCGTCGAAGCTGCTCGGGGCGGGTTCGAACGTCCATGTCCGCGCGGGGCGCCAGTACCTGGCGATGGGCACGGGGCTGCTTTTCAACGGCGTCGTCGACGGCATCGAGCTCGACGGCCAGAGCGGTCCGTGGTCGGCGCGGCTTTTCGGAGCCCTGACGATCCACAGCCACGACGACATGGACCGGTCGCTTCCGGACCGCGACTTCAGCGACCGGCGCTTCATCGGGCTCGACATCGCGTACGCTGGATTCGGCGCGCACCGGCCGTACGCGCTGATGCTCATCGAGCGCGATCGAAATGAAGAGAGCGATCCCGTGCAGGACTACGACTACAACGCCAACTACTTCGCGCTGGGGTCCCGCGGGACGCTGTACGTGCGCGGCCTGGGCTACCACGTCGAGGCGGCCTACGAGTACGGCCGGAGCGTCGCCGCCGGCACGGTCGGCAGCGAGCATCTCGGTGCGTGGGCGTTCCTCATCAACCTCGATTACTACGCGCCGCTGCCGACGTCGCCGCTCCTCTTCATCGGGCTGTGGTGGGCGACCGGCGACAAGGACCGCACGAGCCCGACCGACACCACGACGGGCAACCTGCAGAGCACGAACGATGAGGGCTTCCTCCCCTTCGGCTACCTCCAGACCGGTTTCGCGCTCTCGCCCCAGCTCGCGAACATCCACATCCTCAGGATGGGCGGGACCTTCAAGCCGCTGGAGAACCTGTCGGCCTGGACGAAGACTCTCGAGCTGGGCTTCTCGTTCTATCTCTACTCGAAGGACCAGTCCGCGGGGGGGATCAGCGATCCGCGGGCGTTCAACGACAGCAAGCGGGTCGGATCGGAGATCGATCTCTTCATGCGCTGGCGCCTCCTCTCGGACCTCGGCGTTTCGATGAACTACGGCCACTTCATGCCGGGCGGCGCGTACGACGACAGGCACGGCCGCGACTTCTTCAGCATGGGGCTGACCTATTCCTTCTGAGCCTCAAGGGAAACACGAGAGGAACGACGGAAACACAGCCGCGGAGGAAACGCAGGAAAAACGAAGGAGAACGCGGACGAGACACGGGAGAACGCGGAGGAAACGCACGAGAACACGAGAAGTGGGTTAAGACGCATGCGGCGAATGGCCGTAACGAAATCCTTGGAATCGCGGTAAACCAAGAAGGGCAGGCTGCGTGAAAACGAGAGTCACATGGATCGGGCTGCTGGCGGCGCTGGGCGCCATCCCGCTGCTCGCGCGGCAGGAGACGAAGAAGCAGGATCCTGAGCCGCCGAAGAAGGAATCGCGGACCGGATACCTGCGCCGCATCTACGCAACCGACCGCTGCACCTATGCCGATGCCGTCCGCTCCGTCTCGGCCCTCGCCTCGGGAGCGCCGTCCGACGACGACTTCGCGAAGCTCGTCGACGGCCTGAAGGGCAGGGGCATCGTCCCGGGCGATTGGAATCTTGCCGAAGATTCGAAGCTCACGAAGGGTACGCTCGCCTATCTCCTGTGCAAGACGCTGGGGATCAAGGGCGGCGCCACGATGATGATCACGGGGGTGACGCGGCGCTACGCGTTCCGGGAGTGCGTCTACATCGCGCTGATGACGGGAAGCTCCACGGACGAGTTCGTCTCGGGGCGGGACCTGATCGACACGATGCAGCGCGCGGACATTTTCAAGGCCGAAGGCAGTCTCGACCGGATCCGGAGGTAACGATGAAATTCGTGATGGTGCTGATCGTGATGGGCGGCGTTGCCCTCGCGCAGGACGAGAAGAAAGACGACCTCGAGTCGGTGATCGTCGACATCACCGGCACGGTCGACATCAAACGGCCATCCGACAAGGACTGGATCGCCGCTGAGAAGAACATGAAGCTCGGCAAGGGGAGCGAGATCTGTACGGCCGAGGCGTCGAGCGTGAAGCTGCTCTTTCCCCCGCAGCTGACGATCGAGGTGAAGCCGATCACGCTGACGAAGATCGACGAGCTGGCGAAGACGGCGAAGGGGATGAAGACCGACGTGAAGCTGAAGTTCGGTTCGGTGAACATCGAGCTGAAGAAGGGCGAAGTCGAGTCGAGTCTCCGCGTCGCCACGCCGAACGCGACGACCTCGGTGTCGGGTTCGTCGGCGCAGATGTGGGGCTGGGCGGCGTCGGGCGGCGGATACCTGAACGTGAGCGTGCAGACGGGATCCTGGAGCCAGCAGAACAACGGCACAGGCGGGACGCAGGAGTTCGGGCCAGGCCAGGTGGGGAACGACAACGGCAACCTCTTCGGCCAGATTGAAGGGAACTACAGCGCGGGGCAGTACCAGGACTACTTCGGGCGGCCCGAAGGCGAGCTGTACGACAACTGGGATCCCTGCTCGGGGCTCAACCCGAATTACGAGGGCGGCGACCCGAACCTGAATCCGTTCGCGGACGTCTTCCAGCAGCCGTCGGCGCTGCCGGGCCCGCCGGGGCTTCCGAACTAACACGCAAGGAGTCACCGTGAAGCGAGCTGTGGCGGCGACGATTGTCCTCATCGCGGGCCTCTCGGCCCTCGGGTTCACGACGCGCCGGCCCGCGGCGCCCGTCGTGCCGTTCTGGGGCTACGTCACCCAGGCGGGGCTGAACTACGTCACCGTCGTCGACCTGTCGACGGCGGGGTTCCCGTTCATCAACACGATCAACACGGGCTCCGCCCCCAAGGGCATTGTCCTCGCGAACTCGCTCAAGCGGGCCTACGTCATGAACAGCGGCGGGCCGGGCAACACCATCTCGGTGATCGACACCGACACGCTCGTGGTGGTGTCGACGATTGCGCTCAGCGGAGGCTTCAACCAGGGCGTGGAGCTGCTGCTGTCGCCGGACGAGGCGTTCCTGTGGGCGGCCGGGCAGATCAGCCCCATGAACGGCGCCGTGATCAAGATCAACACGGCGACGAACACGGAGGTCGAGACCGTCGACACCGGCGAGATCAACGGCGCGTGCTTCGACATGGCATGGCAGGGCGGACCCCAGCCGCGTGTCTACGTCACCTTCCCGAACAACGGCGTCATCACGCAGATCCGCTACGACTCGGGCATCGCGTCGAATGCGACGGGATTCACGAGCATCAACGCCCTGCCGGCAGTGAAGTGGATCGACGTCTCGCCCGACGGGTCGCGCCTCTACGCGACGCAATTGACGGGCATCAGCCCCGTGCCGGTGTCGATCGTGACGACGGACTGGACGGTGACGCCGACTCCGAACAACATCAGCGGTCTGCCTCCGGGAGTCGGGACCGGGGACGACTACAACGAAGTGCGGTTCGGAAGCCCTTCGCCCCCGACCGGCTATATCGTGCGCAACTTCATCGGGCCGAACGAGATCAGGCCGGTCGACGCGGCGACCGACACCGGTGTGGGCGCGGCGAACACGGCGGTGGCGAATCCGGAGACGATCTCGATCGATCCGACGAACACGCTGATGTTCATCGGTGCGCCAGGGCAGAACTTCATGGAAGTGATGAGCCTGACGGTTCCGACGGCGCCCTCGCCGATCGGGGCTCTGGCTGTCAGCATCGGCAGCCCGTGGCACGTCGCGTTCGGCCTGCCCCATCCCAAGCCGGTAGTAGAGGACGCGTGCTCGCACGGCGGCTCGATGTCGGGCGGCGAGATGCTCCAGATCTTCGGCCAGAACTTCACCGTTGGGTCGACGGTCGATTTCTTCGCGGGCGTGACCCTCTCGGCGCCCATGGTGAACGTGATCAGTTCGAACGAAATCGACATCATCACCCCCGCCAGCGGCTTCTCCGCGCGCTTCGACATCATCGTGAACGCGCCCGATGCGCAGACGGCGAAGCTGACGGGCTTTTACTACTTCACGAACACGACCGCCATGCGCACCCTGCCGGCGCCGTCCGGGACGACGGCGAACGACTACCGGATGGTCTCGGTCGCCGAGATCGCGACGTTCGGGCAGGTCAAGGCGGGACTCGAGGCCGCCATGGGGGCCTACGATCCTCAGCAGTGGCGGGCGTTCTTCTATGACCCCCGGCAGAACGCGTACCTCGAGTTCAGCGGGCTGCCGATTACGTCGTGCGACGCGGCCGGCAAGTCAATCTGGCTGCTGTCGCGCTTCGGCGGGACGGCGTCGATCCAGGGGCTCGACTCGGGGGCCTCGTCCCCGAACTTCGTGATCGTCCTCGACCCGGGCTGGAACATGATCTCGACGCCGTTCGACAACGGGCTGGGTTTCCCGAGCAATGCGGCATCGTGGGACGCCGCGGGGGCGAACCCGATCCAGATCACGCAGGACTTCCTGTCGTTCTTCAACGCGGACAGCGCGGTGAACCCCTACGGAGACGGGCGGCTCATCGAGTGGAACGGGGCGTCGTACGGGATGACCAATCTGCTGGAGCCCGGGAAGGGCTACTGGGTCTACAACAAGGTTTCGGGGCCGGTCTACCTGACCGTCAGCGATCCGTCCTTCAAGCCGGGGCCCGCGCTCTCAAAGACGTGGGCGCCGCTGGAGGCGGGATCGTCATCGCCGCCGCCTCCGCCAGGGAGCCTGGGCGATTCGTCGGACGGCGGCTCCGGGAAATGCAGCTTCGGCGCGCCGGGAGCGGGTGATCCGCTGATGGCCGTCGCGCTCGCCGCGCTGGTCCTGATCGCCGCGCTCCGTATACTGCGGCGGTGAAGCGGGACGCGCCGGGCCTCGGCCTCGCCCTCGGGGGCGCGGCGGCGCTGCTGATCGCGCTCCTGTTCGCCTTCCGGATTCCTCCCCTGGACCGGGCCGATCTCGCGGCCGTCGACTACTTCGCGAAGTACCGGGGAAGCCCGCCCGTTTCCCCCGACGTGCTGCTGATCCTCTACGACGACAACACCGTGCGCGGCCTGCGGGAGCGCCCCAACCGGCTGCGGTGGGCCCAGGCGCTGCGCGGGCTGCACAATCTCGGCGCCCGCTTCGTGGCGTTCGATGTTTTCTTCCCGGATGAGGCGCGCAGCCAGGCCGATACGGAGCTGCTGACGCGCCTCGCGGCGGCGTTCGGGCGCATGGAGGCGGTCTACGAATTTGAACCGCCGTTCGTTGCGCCGATGTTGAAGGACGCCGACCGGCTCCTGGCGGTCCTCAAGGAGGACGTGTCGCTCGACGCCGCGACAGCCGCCGCGAAGTCGGGGATAGAAGCCAGGCACTTCGAAACCGATATGGCGGAGCTGCGCCGATACGCCGTCTGGCTGCGCGTCGGCGCGATCACGGCCGAGGAGCCGATGCTCGACCTTGGGGCCGTCACCGCCAAGCTGCTGCAGGAGCCCGCCCGCTTGCCCGCCATCGCGCGGCAGATCGCGGAGGCATTCAGCAGCCACAAGTCGATGTCGCTTGTGGCGAGGCGTCGCGTACCGATCCGCGTGGAGTCGCTGCCGACAGGCCTCCCCTCGGCGGGGACGGTGAAGTACGTGCCCCTGCAGCTCGCGGCGCAGCTGCTCTCCGTGGGCCACGCGAACACGCCGACGCGCGACAGCGACGGCGTCCTGCGACGGGCGCCGCTCCTTCTTTCGACGCCGCATGGGCCGATGACCTACATGGGTCTCGAAGCGGCGGCGCAGTCGTTCCAGGACGATGCGCACCGCGCGGAAATCGTGCTGGAGAGGTCGGCGATCCGCATCCGGCAGCTCGATCGGGCGACCGGGGCGGAGACGAAGGTCTCGGTCCTGCCCCTGGCGTGGAACGGAAGCGCGCTCACGGACTGGGCCGAGTGGCCCGCTGCGCAGAAGCTGACAATGCTGAAGATGATCGAGTACGACCTCGCGCGCTACCAGACGCGCGTGGAGAATATCGCGACGGCGCTGGCGAACGCCGAGGCGCCGGAGTTGAAGCGCCGCTGGGCGGACTTCGAGGAGCGATGGAAATCGGGATGGACGCTGGAGCTCGACGCCGCGCTCGACGGGCTTGAAACGGACGTCGTGGCGGCGCTGCGCTCGGACGCCGACGCGTGCGCGGCGCAGGCGGATGAGAAACGGAAGCAGGCGGCGGGGGCACCGCCGGCGCGGCGCCCGATGTTCGAGAAGGAGGCGCAGCGGCTCGACGGCGTCGCCGTCCAGCGGCGCCAGAACGTGAAGGAGATCACGCTTTACCGCACGATCGAGGTTGAGCTGAAGCCTCTCGTCGCGGGCAAGCTCTGCATCGCGGGCGCCGCGGCGACGTCCGAGGGCGATATCTGGTCGACCTCCCGCGGCGAGATCGCCGGAGTCAACGTGCACGCCAGCGTGGCGAACATGGTGCTCATGTCGCGATCGCTGCGGTATGCGCCGGCCGGATTGAACCTCGTTTATGTCGCCCTGATCGGCGTCATCGCGGCCTGGGGCGTGACCTATCTTCCAACGTTGAAGAGTGCGGCCGTTTCACTGGGACTGGTCGTGATCGCGTGCGTGGTCTACGTGCAGGTCGGAGCGCACGGGTCGGTGCTGTTGTCGGGGGCGGGGCCGCTCGCGTCGATCGCCGCGGCGTTCACGGTCTCGCTGGCGTGGCGCGAGCTCGTCACGCGGCGCTCGCAGCGCCAGATGCGGAAGGAGCTGGAGCGCCGGTACAGTCCCGAGCTCGTGGAGCTGATCGTCAGGCAGCCCGAGCTGCTCCAGCGTCCGCGGAAGCTCACGGCCACGGCGTTCTTCTCCGACATCAAGGGCTTCACCACCATCAGCGAGGGGATGAAGCCCGAGGAGCTGATCAGCTACATGAACCGGTACCACGACCGGATGACGCAGCTGCTGAAGTCCGAGCGGGCGTTCCTCGACAAGTACATGGGCGACGGGATCATGGCGCTCTTCGGCGCGCCGCTCGAGTACCCGGACCACGCGATCCTCGGCTGCCGCGCGGCCCTCAAGAACATCGAGGCGACCAAGAAGCTCTCCGAGGAGTTCGTGAAGGAGGGGCTGCCGCCGATCTCGATCCGCATCGGGCTGAACTCCGGCGAGATCGTGGCGGCGTACGTCGGCGCCTCCGACCGCGCGGACTACACGGCGATCGCGGATGCCGTCAACCTCGCGGCGCGGCTTGAGGGCGCGAACAAGTACTACGCGACGTCGATCATGACGGGCGAAGCGACGTACCTGTTGGCGAGGGAGAAGTTCTTCTTCCGCGAGATCGACTGCATCCGTGTCGTCGGGAAGAAGCTGGGCGTCCGCGTTTACGAGCTGCTCGGGGAGCGCGAAGGCGGCAAGACGCGGTTCGACCGCGAGTTCCTCGAGACGTACGACGCCGCGATGTCGGCGTTTCGCGAGCGGAACTGGAGCGTCGCCGCGACGTTGTTCGGCAAGTGCGTGGAGCTGCGGCCGGAGGATACGCCGTCGAACATCCAGTACGGCCGCGCGCAGGGGTTCGTGATGAATCCGCCGCCGGCGGAGTGGAACGGGGTGTTCGAGCTGACGGCGAAGTGACGCCTCAGCGCGCCGGCCGCTCTCACTCGCCGAACAAGTCGCCGATGAACGGGATTCCAATGCCGAACGAGATCGTCCAGCGGTCGTAGTCGAACGAGTTGATGTTCGACGACTGGTTCGAGTAGGCGATGGAGATCGACGGCGTCCAGCCGAAGAGGGTGTCGATGCGGCGCGAGACGGTCAGCGTCGTGCCCCAGGCGAAGTCGCGTCGCGCGTCGGCATAGCCGGCGACGCTGTTGTCGTGGTCGTAGCGCGCGATGGCCGTCGACAGGCCGAGGGACGTGCGAAAGCCGGCGATGGTCGGCGCGGTGAGCGACATCGCCGACGTCACGGCGCGGTTGTCGAAGTCGCTGCCCTCGGACGAGCTGCGGCTGAAGGTGAGCGATGGCGAGATATTCCACTGCTCGCCGAGGTCGAAGGTCGGCGCGATGAACAGCTGGTAGATCGCGCCGTCGCGGTCCTGCGGATCGGGCAGGTCGAGGTAGTAATCGACGTTCGTGACGCTGATGGCGACGTCGAGATGCCACGATTCCTCCGGCTTCCAGCGGCTTCCGATCGATGCGTCGCGGAGCGTGCGATAGTGGCCGTCGCCGTTCGTGATCGCTTCGGCGAAGGCGATACGCGCACCGCCAGAGAGGACACGGTCGGTCGGGCCCCATCCGGTGACCGAGACGAGTGTGTCGGAGTAGTTGAGGTCCGGGTCGGCACTGAAGGCGCGGAGCGTCTCGGTGGCGTCGACCGTGAGGCCCCACGGGTCGGGCCTGGAAAGCCAGTAACGTCCGAGGGCGGTCGCGCCTCCATAGAAGGACCGGCGCTTGAGAGATTCGAGGACGGGGAAGCGCACATCGACGCCGAGGAGGTTGGTATCGATGCCGGCTTCGGGGCGGAGGGCTGCCTCGAAGGGTGGCGATTCGGAGGGTTCCTGAAGCAGAAGCGCGAGAAGCAGGAGCATTAGCGGCCGGGGCCGCCGCCGGAGGCCGTGGCGGTGCCGGGGGCGATCGACGAGGCATGGCCCAGGGTCGTCAGGGGAACGAGCGGTGGAAGGCCGGCCCGGTGGATCGGGGGCGTGACCGTGACGGTGACCTTCATCGGGGTGTCCTGGGGGTCGACCGCGGCGGGCGTCGTGCAGGCCGCGAGCGGGAGAGCCAGCGTCATCGCCAGCAGGAGTCGCATAACCCAAGCCTAACCCATAATGGGAGCGATGCAAGCAGAAAAATATTAGTCTTGCTGAACTCTCACGAGGAGCCGCCGCCGCCCGGCGACGGAGCCTTTGACGGCAAACCCATCAATGGGTAGTCTCACGAGCCGGGGAAAACGGAGGAGAGCATGAGCGGAATCGCGATGGTTGTCGTCCTGGCGCTGCAGTCGGCGCCGGTGGACGTGACGCCGAAACAGGATGCGCCGGTCGGCATCGCGCTCGACCAGCCGCTCAAGACGCTGGTTGCCGATGTCGAGGTGGTGTCGACGTCGACGGACGGGAAGCGGGTGAAGTACCTGGAGAAGGACGGCGACATGACGTTCGTCGTCGCGCTGGGGACGTACGACCCGGACTGGGCGGCGTCGGACGAGCCGGTGCCGTTCCGTGCGGCGGCGAAGGAGGACGAGGTGGTGGAGTGGGCGGGGGCACCTCGGAGTTTCACGGTTACGACGGCGCAGCTGGGCGGACGCGACGCGCGCGGGACGCTGATCGTCGTGACGACAGAGAAGGAGGCGTGGGAGTTCCGGCCGGTCGGCGCGACGGAGGATGGGCGGGTGCTCTACGTGAACAACGCGCCGAAGGGGCCGGCGGGGAGACTGAAGGCCGTGCTGATGGACTCGAAGACGGGGAAGGCCGTGACGGGGGCGATGAACGTGGCGGGGAGGGACTTCTCGCTGCAGATCGACAAGGAAGTGTCGAAGGGGCAGACTCGGGCGGTGCGGTTGGGCAAAGGCGGCGGCGACAGTTCCGGTAGGGGCTCGTCCGGATTGAAATTCAAGCTGGAGACTGATGGATCGGCGCTGGAGTTTGTCGCAGGCTCCGGCGTGAAGTACGAGACCTTGTCCCCGAACTCGGTGACCGTCAAGACTCAGGCGGGTACCGATGTCCTGGCGTATGTCAAAGGCAAGACTGAGGGTCGCGCCGAAATCTCAGGCACTGCTTATGTGCCGCGCTCGAAGGGTCAGGGCCGATGAGGGCTTCCGCGATAGGCTTGCTTTTCTTGGCTGCCTGCAGTACGTCTTTCGGATCGCCTCGCATTACGTCGGAAGGGGCGAAATTCGACGGCAAGAAACTCACTGCTTGCCTGCGCAATACCGCGAGTGACCGCGCAAGCGTCGAAGTACTTCCTCGGTTTTTCGATGGAAATGGGCGTCAGCTGGCGGGACCCATCAACTGGCGGAGAATCGATCTGGAGCCTGGCGAGGCTCGAGTTGTAGAGGCAATTTGCACGTTTGTGACGGCGATCCGAGGTGAGTTTGAGTTGCGGATTCCTCGCTGATCACCGCTTCTCGATGGCGTCGAGTCGCTGCTGCAAACTGTCCCCCTCTGCCTGGTCCCTTGTTGCATCGGACTGGACGCGTCCTTGAGCAATCATCTTCCGCGCCTGGTCGAGGTCTTTCTTGAGGATGATTCGAATCTCCGCGGCGGCGTAGTAGAACTCGGCCGCACGCGGCACGGTTCCAATTGCCGCGTCAATTGCCTGAATCGCCTCGTCTCCTCTTCCCTTGGCTAACAGGGCGTAGGCTCGATACGCTTGAACGCGACGAAATACTCCCATGCTCTGTTCGTTTGCGGGCGGTCCAAGCTTCGCTATGAACTCGTCAGCTTCGCGTATGAGCCGCTCGTACTGAGCGAGGCCACCCAAGGCTCTGAAGTACCGGTACTCTGAAACGCATCCCGTGCCTTCTTTGACCACGCGAGCATATCGCTCCTTCGCCTCGGCAGTTCGGGCCAGGCGGTCGTAAAGGAGGTCACCCGCAAAATGCAAGGCGGAGTACGCCTTCGAATTCACGGCGTAGGCCTTGTCGGCGGCAGCGAGGGCTCGATCCGCTTGGTCAATGTCCTTGAAGGCGATGGCGCATTCCAACCACACAAGCCAGTTTTCGGAATCGAGTCCCGTCATCTCCTGAACCGCCTCACCGACACGCTTGGGATCGGTGTGCGCCAGGATCGTGGGCAGCGACAGCCAGTGAATCGGCGTGTTGGGGCGCAGCCGCTTGATTGCAAGGCAGGGTTCTTCCGCCTCTTTGTAGAGCTCCTGGTCCCGGAGGCAGGTGGCAAGAAGTTCGAGTGCATCGAAGTTCGTGGGGTTGCTCTTCAGGATCTTGCGCGCCTCGACTTCGGCTGCATCGGAGTGGCCTTCGACGCCGCTCAGGTACGTGTCGACAAGTCTGCGCTCGCTGCTCTCAAGCCCGCGACGAATCGCTTCGGCCGCGTCAGCCTTCGCGCCTTCCATCAGCGTGCCGTAGGACGCGTATGGCAGGTAGCCGTAGAGCGTCGAGCGGTAGAGCCAGAGAAGCGTCATTCGGGCCCGCAGGTAGTGGCCTTGGGGCCCCGTGAGGCCGAGGTCGATCGCCTTCGTCAACTCGACGAGGCACCGCTCGTCGAGCAGCTGATAGCGCAGTTTGCCGAGCCGAAACCACCCTTCAGGTTTGGTCGGGTCCGTGTCGATCACGGTTTGCGACGACTTCTCTGCGGCGAGCACCGCGCTCTGGAAGATGTGTCGCGACGTCGGCGTACTGATGAGATCGTGCACCTTGCTGACGTCAACGTCCGCATCGCGCGCAAGCTCTTCCCGTTTGCGCTCCCGCTTCTTCGCCTCAGCCCCCGCGAGGTCCACAGACTCCAACTTCTCCACGCACGTTCGATAGGCCTCGTCCGCCTCGCCGTCACCCGCCAGCTGGCCCCACAGCGCCTTCGCGTCGGCCCACTGCTGCTTCTTCATCAGCAATCGCGCCTCGGCCCGCATCTGGTCGCGCTTCGACGACCCTCTCAGGCCGACGATTGCCAGGATCGCCGCAATGACAACCACGGCCACAGCCCCGACGATCAGCGGAATCCGGTTTCGCTTCACCTTCCGCCCCAGCGCCTCGAACGGGCTCGGCGCTTTCGCGGTCACCGGCTCGCCGCGCAGGAACCGCCCCAGGTCGGTCGCGAGCTCCTTCGCCGTCGCATAGCGCTTCGTCACGTCCTTCTGCAGCGCCTTCAGGCAGACGGCCTCGAGCGCCGGCGGAATCTGCTTCACGATCGCCGTCGGCCGCGGCACCTCCTCGTGAATCACCTTCACGACCGTGTCGGCGGGGCTGCGTCCCTGGAACGGCAGCCGCCGCGTCAGCATCTGGAAGAGAATCACGCCGAGCGACCAGACGTCGCTCGCCCGCGACATCAGCCTCGGGTCTCCCTCCGCCTGCTCCGGCGACATGTAGCCGGGCGTGCCGACGATGTAGCCCGCCTGCGTCAGCGTGTGGCCCTCCCGCAGCGGCCGCGCGAGGCCGAAGTCCATCACGAAGACGCGGTTCGACGAGTCGAGCATGATATTCGGCGGCTTCAGGTCGCGGTGGACGATGCCCTTCGCGTGCGCCTCGTGGACGGCGTTCGCCGTCTCGCGGAGGATCTTGAGCCCCGCGTCGCGCGTCAGGTCGCCGGCCATCCGCTTCTCGAGCGTATCGCCGTCGATGTACTGCATGGCGATGAAGTGGCGTCCCTGCTGGTGGCCGATCTCGTAGATCGCGCAGATGTTCGGATGGCTGAGGAGCGCGGCGGTCTGGGCCTCGCGGTAGAAGCGCTTGACGTCTTCAGCGTCCTCGTTGCCGAGCAGGAACTTGATGGCGACGTAGCGCTTGAGGTCGACCTGCCACGCCTTGTAGACCGCGCCCATGCCGCCCTTGCCGATCTGCTTCAAAAGGAGATAGCGGCCGAAGGCGTGCTTCGGGTGCTTGAGTGCGGCGCTGACATCGACGGGAAGTGGATCGGGCATGTGAACGAAAATCCGAGAGCTGACCCCATTCAACTATCGGCAGAAAGGTCAGTCGAGCGGGATCGGATTCTTCGGATCGGGCTCCTTGGGCCCCGACGGCAGCGTGATGGAGAGCTCCTTCTGCTCCGCGAAGACCTTCGCGAGCTTCGCGTGGCGTCCTGCCGGAAACCGCGCGAGCACCTCGCGATAGACGTCGCGCGCGGCGTCGTACCGCGGCGCCCACTGCCGCTGCAATCGATAGGTCGTGCGGTCAGCCTCGGAGTCGCCGTTCGGCTCCGTCGCCGGCAGGCGAAGGGCGTAGGCCTTCAGGATCAGGGTGCGCTCCGTCAGCGTCGACGCGGGGTAGTCGGCGAGCAGCTTGTCGCAGAGCTGGATCGCGCGCGCGGAGCAGAGATAGGGCCAGTGGAAGTCGTGGCCGTGGTAGTAGTTGGGGTCGTAGCGCGTGTAGACGCGATCGATGGCGTGGAAGAGCAGGTGATCGCCCTGGTCGACGACGGTCAGCGCGCGGACGGCGGCCCACAGCTTCTCCTGGAGATCGTCTTTCGCACGATGAAAGGGGCCGTGCATGGTCTCGTCATTCGGCGCGGTGAGCGCCCGAAGCAGCTCGACGACATCGGGCCGCGCCTTGATGGACGAGAGCTCGGCCGCGGCAGGGAGCTGCGGTGGCAGCGCGGGCGAGGGCGCGCAGCCCAGGACTGCCAGCATCCAGACCCCGCGCTTCACGCGCGACAGTCTACCTCGGCGCGGCAGCCCAGGTCGACGAGCCCCGGAAGAGCGCCTGCGCCTTGTCAGCGCCCACGCGCTTCAAGTCGGCGCGGACGTTGACGCGGGAGATCGACTGCGAGGAGCTTCCCACGGTGATGAAGGTCACTTCATCCGTCTCGACCAGCGCCTGCAGGACGAGGCCGGTCGTGAAGTCGATCTCCTTCTCGTCGAAGACAAAGTGGCCGCCGATCATCTCGCCGCGCTTGACGTTGACCGTCCGCTCGTAGTCCTTCTCGCCGACGCGGCGACTGAGGCGGAAGGTCGCCTGGTCGAGGTTGGGAAGGTTGCCGATGAACCGGATGTCGATGAGCTGCTCCGGGCCCGACATTTCGCCGGCGGCCACGTGGACGTTCGTGACGGGCGGCATCGGCTCGTCCTTCTTGCCGGTGTCGAAGGTGCCGATGTAGCGGTAGTCGTAGTAGACGTTCGGCGTGAGCGACGCGTCGGTGTAGGAGGGCTGGAGCAGGCCCGTCGCGATGCTCTTCCACTCGTTCTTGCCGTGCTCCGTCCGTTCGATGTCGAAGCTCTTGAAGATCGACACATCGCGCACCTTGATGCCGATGAAGACGCTGCGCTGCGTGTTCGTCATCGCCCAGGTCTCGCCGACCGGAACCTGCTCGCCGGCGCGCAGACGGAGGATCTCGCGGTCCTGGTCGGTGAGCTGCGTGACGAACTGGTGGCTGGTGAGGTCGGCCATGGCGCGGACGTCGCGCAGAGCCTTCGCGAGCGTCTCGTTGGTCCTGCCCTGGGCGTCGAGCCGGCGGCGCGTTTCGTCGTCGAGGCCGCGAGGCATGACGAGGGCGACGGTCGAGAGGACGATGGCGGCGGCGGCGGAGATTCCGAGGAGGATGGGGAACCAGCGCGTGCGGGCGGGCGGCTCCTCGACCACGGGGGCAATGACGGTCGGCTCCTCCTCGCGCCGGAGCTCGGCCATGACGCCTTCGACGATGTTCGAGCCGAACGCCTCGCCGGTGAGCGCGTTGTCGAGCATGTTCTCGTTGCGCTGGAAGATGGCCAGGAGGTCGCGGCAGTCCGGGCAGCCGCGCAGGTGGTCTTCGAGGCGGGCCTTCTCGTCGTCAGCGGCTTCGCCGTCGACGTGCTTGCTCAGCAGCTCGCCCCATTCGTGAGAACAGCCCATGGTTGGTCCTTACAGATACAGGTCCTGAAGCTTCTCCTTGAGCATCAGCCGCGCGCGGTACAGCCGCGATTCGATCGTGGCGAGCGGCAGCCCAAGGTAATCACCCATTTCACGGTAGGTCATGCGGCGCAGGTGGCGGAGGAGGATGATCTGCTGGTAGATCTTCGGGAGCTGGTTGACGATCGAGAGGATCTTCTCGCGCAGCTCCTCGAGCTCCTGGGACACCGGTCGGAGCGCGGAGGCGATGATCTCGCCCTCGGGCTCGAGGCCGTCGTCGCTGATCTTGTCGAGCGAGGCCGGCTTGATGCGCTCCTTGCGGAGGTAGTCGACGCAGGTCGTGCGGACGATCGAGCAGAGCCAGCCCTTGAAGCGCTTGATGTCGTCGAGCTCGGGCAGGTGGCGGTAGACCTTGAGAAAGGTCTCCTGCGTGATGTCGCCGGCGACGTGGACGTCGCCGATGATGTTGTAGGCGATGGAGCCGACGAGGTTTGAGTACTTCTTGACGAGGCTCTCGAAGGCGCGAAGATCGCCCTCCTTGATGCGGGCGATGAGAGAGACGTCGTCCTTGGTGGAGGGAGAGGGCTTGCGGCCTCGAGCGACCGGGACCGCCGGGGCAGGAGCCGGCATCGGCTTCTTGGTGGTGTCGCCTTTGACCTTCTCGGGCGTCATTAGGTTCATCCTATCGAAGTCACTGCCATCTATACAGACGCGAGAAACAGGCACATTCTTGCGAGGGTGAGGAAGGGAAGGAAGGGGACGAAGGCGATGAAGACGCTGGCGCCCTGAACCGAAGCCCCCCTGATGAAGTCGAGTGAGGGGCGAACAAGCGGCTAACTTCGATAGCAAAAGAAATAAGACCACGATCGCGCACTATGCCCTGCGATGACTTGTGAACTCGTGCGAACTTCAGGTACCACTTTTGCCCGCGAGGTGCACACCTGAGTGCAGGATCTGAAGGCGCGCAGCAAGGAATTCGCCGTGCTGGTCATCAAGTTCACCCGGACGTTGCCCCGCGGATTTGAAGAGGACGTGTTGCGACGGCAGTTGATCCGATCCGCCACCAGCGTGGGCGCGCACTATCGGGCGTCGCAGTGCGCGAGGTCGCCGCCCGACTTCCTCAACAAGATCTCGGGCGCCCTTGAAGAGGCCGACGAGTCGGCGTACTGGTTGGAGTTGATCATCGACACGGAGATGGCAACCCAAGCGAGGGCCGCGCATCTCCTAAACGAGGCGGGCGATTTCAGGGCCATGTTCCAGTCAATGGTGCGCAGGCTCCGCAGGCGCGGCGTGCGCCAGTCGCCGACGAGGCAGCGGTAGCCGGCAAACAAGGGAGGTGGGCAGGGGGCGCCAGCGTCTTCATTCCCTTCCTCAGCTTCCCTCCCTTCATTCCCTCGCCAACCCGCGGCTGGCTGCGGCGTTAAAATCTGGCTTATGGTCGAATCCGAGGCCGACCTCCTCCATCGCTGCGCGCGCGGCGAAGAGCATGCGTATCGCGAACTCGTAACGCGTCTTGAAAAGCCGCTCATCAACTTCATCCGCCGCTTCGTCAACGAGGCGTCGCTGGCGGAGGACATCTTCCAGGAGACCTTCGTCCGCGTCGTCCGCACGCTCGGCGACTACAAGCCCGAGGCGTCGCTCTCGACGTGGATCTTCACCATCGCGCGCAACCTCTGCCTCGACAAGATCAAGATGACGAAGCGCCACCGCGAGGTCTCGATGGACGCCGCCGGCCAGGACGGCAAGGGAAACGTCATCGACTTCCGCGAGGCGCTCCGCGCGATGTCGCCCGACCCCGACGCGAACGCCGAGATCTCGGAGGAGCGCAAGCGGCTGATGGCCGCCGTCGCGCAGCTCGGGCCGGCGAAGCGCGAGGCGCTCGTGATGCGCCAGTTCGCCGGACTCTCGTATCAGGAAATTGCGGCCATCGTGAAGGCGCCGGTTGGGACTGTGAAGTTCCGCGTCCACGAGGCGATGCAGGAGCTGATGAAGCTGATGGGTGTGGCTGGCGACGGCCGCAAGGCGGATGCTGTATGAACTGCAATGACGCAAAGAAGCTGATCCCCGCGCTGGCGCTGGACGACATCGACGTCGAGGAGCGCCGCGAGATCGATAAGCACCTGGAAGGATGCGCTGTCTGCCGTGCGGAGCGCGATGCGCTCGCGAAGGTGCACGGAGCCGTGAAATCGACGCCGGAGGTCGAGACGTCGCAGTCGCGGCGAGACGCCGTCGTGGGCGCGATGGCGTCGGCGCGGGCGGAGGTGCTCCAGCGCGCGGCGGTGACGCCTCCCCGCTGGAACTTGCTCTGGGCGGCGGCGGCGGCCATCGTCCTCGCCATCACGAGCTTTGTCGCGTTCGGTCCGTCGCTCTTCGCGCCGACGTACCGCATCGCGAGCGGAACGGGCGTCATCATCAAGCAGGACGGGACCGTTCCGATCACGCCGAACGCCGTCGTGCGCCGCGGCGATCGGATCGTCGCGGAGGCGGTCCGGCTCGAGGGCACCGACGTGGTGATCGACGTCACGGGCACGCTCTCGCTCCAGCCGGGCGAATTCCTGCTGGAGCAGGGGACGATGACGGTCGACGTGCGGCGCGGCGAGGTCGTCGTCACCGACGTTTCGCGCGACCGGCTCGTGCTGCGCGCAGGCAGGTTTGAAGTCCGCATCGAACGGTCGGAGGGGGCCGTCGGGAGCGGGACCGAGCCCGTGAAAAAGGAATCGGCATGGCGTCTCTCGGGCAGGGTGCTCGAAGGCTCCGCGCGGCTCGAAGGCGAGAACGGCCAGGTGGAATTGAAGGCGGGGGAGAAGGGCAAGCTCGATCCCCGCGGCTATCCGGATCGCAAGAAGGAGTAGCGCATGAACCGCTTCGTGCTCGGTCTGATGATGGTGCCGTTCTTCATCTCGGCGACGCTCCGGGCGCAGGACAAGACGGAGAGCCCGGACTGGCGCAACGTCACGCTGGGACAGGTGACCGAGGCGGTCCAGAAGAAGACGAAGAAGCGCATCCTCTTCGACGAGCAGGTGCAGACGGCCTTCATGCAGAAGAAGGTCCGCTTCCTGTCCGACAAGGCGATCACGACCCCCGAGGAGTTCTGGGCGGTCTACCAGTCGATGCTCGAGATCAACGGCCTGGTCGCGATTCCCTCCGGCAAGGAGGGCGAGGAGATCTGGAAGCTGACGGCCGTCACGGTGGCGGGCCGCAAGGGGACCCCGTTCGACACGGGCGGCAAGCAGCCGACCGACGCGTTCGTGACGCGGCTCTTCAGCCTGAAGTACGTCGACGTCCGCCAGGTCCACGCCGCGCTCATCAACCTCGCGCAGCCCCAGTCGATCGTCCCCGTCGACGGCGCGGGGGTGCTGATCATCACCGACTACGACACCAACATCGCGAAGTGCGAGAAGATCATCGCGCAGCTCGACGTGAAGAAGCCGGACATCGCCTTCGAGATGATCCAGCTCCAGAACGCGCTGTCGAGCGACGTCGAGCAGATGCTCAACACCCTCGTGCAGACGCTCATCCTGCGCCAGGGCGGCGGCCGCATTCCGGTCGCGCCGGGCCTCAGCAACCAGGAGCAGGTGAAGATCGTCGCGGACAAGCGGACGAACTCGATCGTCGTGCTGGCCGAGCCGAACCGCATGGAGCAGATCAAGGACCTGGTCGGCCGCCTCGACCGGCAGGCGCCGTTCGAGACGAGCGGCATCTGGGTGAAGCACCTGCGCCACACGAACGCGGTCGACATGTCGCGGACGCTCAACGCGCTCTACAAGATCGGCGTGGACGAGAAGGGCATCCCGCAGGGCGGCCAGTCTCTGAAGCCCAACCAGCAGGTCGGTCCGACCGGCGGGCAGCCGCAGCCCGCGACGTCGAGCGCGAACCTGACCGGCGCCGAGCCGACGATCGTGGCGGACATGCGCGCGAACTCGCTCATCATCATCACGGACCGGAACACGTACAAGACGCTCAGCGACATCGTGTCGAAGCTCGACAACATCCGGCCGCAGGTGCACATCACCGCGACCGTCGTCGAGATCCGCTCGGAAGACGGCGTCGACATCGGCATCGAGCTCAACCGCGTCGTCGACCCGGCGAACCACGTGACGGGCATCATGAGGTCGGCCTTCGGTCAGTCGGTGATCCAGCAGTCCGGCAACACGTTCAACGTCGTGCCGCTCGACACGCAGGGCATCACGCTGGCGATCGTGAAGGACAGCATCTTCAACATCGCCGCCCAGCTGAAGGCGAGGAAATCGAAGGTCTCGATCGACGTGCTCGACCAGCCCGAAGCGACGACGTCGGACAACGGCGTCGCGACGATGACGGTCAAGCAGCAGGTGCCGGTGCTCCAGACGACGGTGACCGGCACGGGCGTCGCGCAGACGACCTTCAGCCGGTTCGAGGAGGCGTCGACGATCCTGACGATCTCGCCGCACATCAGCGAGGGCGGCTATCTCCGCCTCGAGACGAAGGTGCAGATCGAGAAGTTCCTGCAGAGCTCGACGCCCGATCCGACGATCCCGCCGCCGAAGTCGACGCGGACGATCGAGACGAAGGACGTGCGCATCGGCAGCTCGCGGACGGCGGTGATCGGCGGCATCGTGACGAGCGACAAGTCGAAGACCGTGACGAGCGTCCCGTTCCTGGGCGACGTGCCGATCCTGGGCGAGCTCTTCAAGCGGACGCAGGACACGAACATCCAGCGGACGCTCTACATCTTCATCACGCCCTACATCCTTTATGACGAGGCGGCGGGCGACTACAAGGAGCTGACGCAGAGCCGGATGACCGAGATCGAGGACCTTCGCGGCGGGCCGCTGAAGGGGCTCTCCGTGAACGGCCGAAAGGACCCGCAGCCGGCAAGCTCGTTCCGATTCCGCAAGGTGTCGGACTGGGACGTCTACCTCGACGATCCCCGGCGGAGGAAGTAGACAAAGACCGAAGACCGAAGACCGTGGACCGTAGACCGTGGACCGTAGACCGTGAGGGAGACGAATCGAGAGACGCACCGTGGCCCTGATAGATCGACTGAAGGAGATTCTCCAGCGGGAGAACTTGTATGTTGAAGACAAGTTCGCCGAGTGGGTCACTCTCGCCAAGACGACGCACCAGACGCTCGACCGGGTCCTGACAACGTCGGGGTACCTCACCGAGAAGCAGATGCTTGCCGTCTTCGGCGAGTGCCTCTCGCTGCCCATCATTGAGAAGCTCGTCGATTTCGAGGTGCCCAAGCTCTACGTCGATCGGGTGCCGGTTCAGTTTGCGCGGCAGCACAACCTCGTCGCGGTGGGAGAGATCAACGGCACGGTGCGCGTCGCTTCCTGCTCGCCGCTGGAGACGCACGCCATCGACGACGTTTCCGCGATGCTCGACAAGACGGTTGAGCCGGTGCTGGCGCCGCGCGCCGAGATCACGGCGCTCATCAACAAGGCCTTCCAGCAGAAGGTCGATGTCGTCGACGAAATGCTCGAGAAGCTCGACGAGGACGAGCTGGCCGGCCTCACGAAGGAGATCGAGAAGTCGACCGACTTGCTCGACATCGCCAACAAGGCGCCGATCATCAAGCTGGTCAACATGATCCTCTTCCAGGCGCTGAAGATGCGCGCGAGCGACGTGCACATCCAGCCCTACGTCGAGAAGCTCCAGATCCGGTACCGCATCGACGGCATCCTCTACGACATGATGTCTCCGCCGAAGAAGATCCAGGACGCCGTGATCTCGCGCGTCAAGATCATGGGGAAGATGGACATCGCGGAGCGCCGTCTGCCGCAGGACGGCTCGGCGACGGTGAAGATCGGCGATGGCGACATCGACATCCGCATCTCCAGCGTTCCGACGAACCACGGCGAGCGCATCGTCATGCGCCTGCTCGACAAGACGGCGCGGCTCTACGACCTCGAGGAGCTCGGCTTCGAGGGCGGCGACCTGGCGTTGATCCGCAAGCTCATCGACTCGTCGCACGGGATCGTGCTGGTCACGGGCCCGACGGGCAGCGGCAAGACGACCAGCCTTTACGCCGGGCTCAAGAAGATCAACGCGGTTGAAAACAACATCATGACGATCGAGGACCCGATCGAATACCAGCTGCCCGGCATCAGCCAGATCGAGGTGAACAACAAGAAGGGGCTGACGTTCGCGACGGGGCTGCGGTCGATCGTGCGCCAGGACCCCGACATCATCTACGTCGGCGAGATCCGCGACCTCGAGACGGCGACGATTTCGATCCAGGCGGCGCTCACGGGCCACCTGGTCTACTCGACCCTGCACACGAACGACGCGCCGGGCGCGGTGACGCGGCTGCTCGACCTGGGGATCGAGCCGTACCTTGTCGCGTCGTCGGTGATCGGCGTGATCGCGCAGCGCCTCGTACGGCTCGTCTGCAAGCACTGCAAGGTGGCGTGGAATCCGGAGGCGGCGGAGCTGGCGCAGATCGGCATCACGCCGGAGATGGCAAAGGGCGCGACGTTCTACCGCGGGAAGGGCTGTCCGCACTGCCTGAATTCCGGGTATCGCGACCGGTCGGCGATCTACGAACTCTTCCCGGTGAGCGACCTCGTGCGCGAGCAGGTGATCCAGCGGATGGGCTCGACGTTCATCAAGCAGGAGGCGATCAAGCGCGGGATGCGGACGCTGCGCATGGACGGCGCCCGGAAGGTGATCGCGGGACTGACGACGCCGGAGGAAGTGCTGAGAGTCACGCAGATGGATACCTTTTAGCGAAGGTGACGAAGGAACCGAAGGGAACGAAGACGCTGACGCCCCGACACGTGAGCCATGCCGGTCTATAACTACAAGGCGCTGAAGGACAACGGCGCGGCGGAAGCCGGCGTCATCGATGCCGATTCGCCCAAGGACGCGCGGCTGAAGCTGAAGGGCCGCAAGCTCTTCGTGACCGAGCTCGATCGCGTCGATGGCGTTGAGGGCGGCAAGCCCGGGGCGGCGACGGTGCCGTCGAAGAAGTTCTCGACGCTCTTTGCGCGGCGGAGGCTCCAGGACCTCGGGATCACGACGCGACAGCTGGCGACGCTGCTCGCCAGCGGCGTGCCGCTGATGGGATCACTCTCGGCCGTCATCGAGCAGGCCGAGGACAGGTACCTCAAGATGACCCTGCTCGACGTGCGGGAGAAGGTCGCGCAAGGCTCCACCTTCAGCGACGCGCTGGCACACCACCCGCTCTACTTCAACGAGCTCTACGTCAACATGGTCAAGGCGGGCGAGGCCGCGGGCACGCTCGACAAGGTGCTCTTCCGCCTGGCGGACTACCTGCAGGCGCAGCACCGGCTGCGAGCCCGCATCGGCGCGGCGCTGACCTACCCCATCATCATGGTCGCCATCGGCGTCGTCGTCGTGAGCGTGCTGATGGGATTCGTGGTGCCGAAGATCCTCGACGTCATCCAGAAGCAGGGCAAGGGTGCCGCGCTGCCGCTGCCGACGGAGATCCTGATCTTCGTCAGCAACACGGTGAAGGGCTACTGGTGGCTGATGCTGGCCGCGATCGCGGCGCTGGTGGTCGGGTACCGCGCGATGGTCGCGACGCCGGCGGGACGGCTTTGGGCCGACTCGCGGAAGCTCGAGCTGCCCATTTTCGGCAACCTGCTGCGCAAGAGCGCGATCTCGCGCTTCGCGACGACGTTCGCCACGCTGCTCGAGAGCGGCCTGCCGGTGCTCGAGTCGCTCAGCGTCGTCAAGCGGGTCGTCAACAACGCGCTGCTCGCCGACACGATCGAGCTGGTACGGTCGAAGATCATCGAAGGCGCCGACATCGCGACGCCGTTGAAGGCGAGCAAGGTCTTCCCTCCGGTCGTGGGCTACATGATCGCCGTGGGAGAGGAGTCGGGGCGGCTCGAGGAGCTTCTGAAGCGCATCGCGGAGTCGTACGACGAGGAAGTCGACATCGCGGCGCAGAAGATGACGGCGCTCCTGGAGCCGCTGATGATCGTGGCGATGGCGGTCATCGTGGGCTTCATCGTGCTGGCGATCCTGCTGCCGATCCTGCAGATCAGCAATATTTGACGGCATCCGACAAGCGGGCGGCGATAAGGCCCAACGTACCGGAGCGCGGGGCGTTAGACTGGAGACGTTCGGGAGACATTCATGAATACCAGGAAGGCGTTGCGGAGCGGTTTTACTCTCGTCGAGATGATGGTCGTCATCGTGATCATCGGGATCCTCGCGACCGTCATCATCGTCAACATCGCCGGCAAGGCGGACAAGGCGAAGGTCGAGGCGACGAAGGCGATCGTCAAGCAGGTTGGCGACCAAGTCGAGATGTTCAACCTGCACTACAACCGCTATCCGGTGTCGCTCGACGACCTGACCAGCGCCTCCGCGCCGTCCTACATCGAAGCGAAGGACTGGCATCCGCTGCTGACGGAGTCGGCGCGCGACGGCTGGGGCAATCCGCTGGTCTACCGGCAGCCGGGATCGGACGGGTTCGCCTTCGACGTCCTCAGCTACGGTCAGGACGGCAAAGAGCTGGGCGAGGGGTACGCCGCCGACATCTGGAACCACCAGCACAAATAGCGGACGGGGACGCGGACCGTGGACCGCGAACCGTAAACCGGGGACCGAAAACCGAGGACCTTGATGCGCTCGCGTGCAGGTTTCACCCACCTTCGCCCTGCGGGCTACGGCGCGGTCTCGCCCGCCCGCCGCCGGCGTGCGGGCTTCACCCTCATCGAGCTCGTCGCGGTGGTCCTCATCGTCGGCCTCATTGCCGCGCTGGCCATCGGCAAAATCGATTTCGTCATCCCCAAGTACCGGCTCCGCGGCGCGTCGCGCGAGGTGGGCGCGATTCTCAAGCAGGCAAAGGCGAAGGCCGCGGCCGCGGGGCGCGAGGTCTACTTCCAGGCCGATCTGCAGCAGGGCGAGTACTGGCTGCTCGCTCCGTTCCCGAAGCTCAAGGAGGACGGATCGCTCCCCGGGCCGGACGATCCGGTGGAGTACGTCTACAAGGAGGTCCTGCACCAGCGCCTGGCGGACGGAGTCGAGTTCGCCGAGATCATCGTCGGCCCGGACGCGCGGATCGCCTCGGGCAAGGCGCTGGTGAAGTTCTCGCCGTTCGGGGCGTCGCAGAGCGTCATTGTGAACCTGCGGATGGGCGAGCGGCTGATGTGCACGAAGCTGAACGGGCTCACCGGCGTGGTGACGTTCTACGAGGAGCATCAGAAGGCGGATGAACTGCTTGAAGCACCATCGGAGTAATTCGACGCGGGAACGCGGGGCGGCCCGGCTCGGCGTGCGCACCGGCGGCTTTACTCTCGTCGAGATCATGATCGCGATCGCGATCATCGCGCTCGTCACGGTGGTGCTCCTGGACCGCCGCACGAGGGCCGTGCAGGAGGCAAGCAAGATCAAGGACCAGCGGCTGGCGTGGACGCTGGCGGCCTGGAAGATGTCGTCCCTGGAGCTCGACGAGAAGCTGCTGACGTCGGATGCGATGCTTCAGACCGATGCTGGAACGTTCGACGAGTACGCGGCGGACTACAACGGCTACACGTGGGAGTACGAGGCGAAGCGGGAGGAGATCAAGGTCTACGACGAGCTGGAGGTCGTGGAGAAGCCGCGGGAGCTGATCCGCGTGACGCTGCGCGTGAAGCGGCCCGATGCGCCAGAGCCGCTGATGGAGCTCCAGGCGATGATGCGCCCGAAGGTGGATCCTCCGCCGGAGGCGCCGAAGTGAGAGAGAGAAAGAGCGAGAGGGGGAGAGAGCGAAAGCGGAGGCGGAGCGACGGCTTCACCCACCTTCGCCCTTCGGGCTACGGCGCGGTTTCGCCTGCACGCCGAAGGCGTGCAGGCTTCACGCTGATCGAGATCTTCCTCGCCATCTCGCTCGTCGCGATCATCATGGCGATCGCCTACGGGATGGTCGTGAGCACGGTGCAGGCGCAGGAGCGGATCGAGGAGACGACGCTGGGGACCGAGATCGGCCCGGTGATCCTCAACCAGTTCCGGCAGGACGTGGAGTCGGCGTTCGTGCCCGACAAGGACAAGGACTGGTTCCTGGGCCAGGACCGGAAGGGGTCGATCGGCGACCGGGACCGCCTCGACTTGTTCGCGAGCATTCCGGCGTTCGGGGCCGACGACGCGTACGCGGAGCCGCGGTTCCACAATGTCAACGAGATCGGCTACATCATCGACGACAACCGCCAGCGGCCGGGCGAGCTGGTGCTCTACCGCCGCGAGGACTATTTCATTGATGACGAGCCGATGAAGGGCGGGAAGATGACGGCGGTTTACGACCGCGTCCAGGCATTCGACGTGCAGTACTGGGACGGTGAGAAGTGGGTTGAGTCCTGGTCGAGCAAGGCGAGCGAGGGGAAGCTGCCGGTGGGCGTGAGGCTCATCATGAGGCTGCTGATCCCGAACAAGGCGGCGGAAGGCGGCGTCGTCGCGCGGACCTACTCGATCACGGTCGTGCTGCCCCGGTGAACCGTCGCGCGACACCCCGCTGGACGCTCATCGCAAAACCGAACCGGTCGATGTCGACGCAGCAGTCGATGTCCTCGAGCGGCCGGTCGGGGTCGCCGGCGCGATGCATCTTCGCCCCCGCGCTGTTGCGGACGGCGGCGATGACTTCGTCGCGCGGCGGAGTGCGGTCCAGCAGGAGCGCTTCGAGGTAGCGTGCGCAGGCGTCGTCGTCCTCGCCTGGCTCGGCGGGTGGCGCTCCCATCGCGACGAGCGTGACGTTGCGGCCGCGCAGAACCCGCGCCGTGGCGGACGCCACCACGAGGCTGCCGAGCCAGATGGACTCGGCGTTCACGGCGTTCACGACACCCTGTGTGCCGGAACCGGTCCGCTGAACGGCGCGGCCCGCGAGCCGGCGCCCGATGAGCCCGTGGGGTGAGTTGTTGTGGTCGAATCCCGGGATCAGCTTCCCGCCGACTTCGCCCAGGCGGAAGCCCGGCCGTGCCATTGCCTCCTCGACGGTCGAGACGAGTTCGATCTCCTCGATGCCCGCGTTGAACGCGAACGCGGCGGTCGTGAAGGCGCGGATCACGTCGATGATCACGACGTCCCCGGTTGCGGAGCGGGCGCCTTCGACGCCGCGGACGATCCGGACGGTCATGGGGCGGAAGCGTAGCGATTCAGGCAGGAGCGTGCAACCCGGGCGCGGGTGGCGGGGTCGAACGACGGAGGTGTTGCATGAAGATCACGATCGCGGTCGTTGTCGGAGTCATCTGCTTCGCGGCTGGCGCGTTGGGCGCGCTCTCCATGCCGTCTGCCGCTGCACAAGCGAAGGCCGCTGAAGAGGCGGGGCACGTGTGCGTCGTTCCCGGGAACGAGCCGGAGCACTTCAGCATCGTGGTGGTGCAGGGCGACCGGGTCTACGTGGTCCCTTACCGACCCCTGAACGGAAAGGCCCCGGACCCCCAGCCGTTCGTGACCCTGAAGAAATAGGGCGCTACGCCTTGGCGCCCGTCATTTCCTGCTCGACGACGTGGCAGGCCACCTGGTGGCCCGCGTAGTCCTTCATCTCCGGCTTGACGGTGTTGCACTTTCCGGCGATCGCGACCGGGCAGCGCGGGTGGAATCGGCAGCCGGTGGGCGGATTGAGCGGCGACGGCACATCGCCCTGGAGGATGATGCGCTCGCGCTTGCGGTCCGGGTCGGGCACCGGCACCGCCGAGAGCAGGGCCTTCGTGTAGGGGTGCAGCGGCTTCTCGTAGAGGTCGTCGCTCTTCGCCATTTCGACGATCTCGCCGAGGTACATCACGGCCACGCGGTCGCAGATGTACTTCACAACGCTCAAGTCGTGCGAGATGAACAGGTAGGCGATGCCGAACTGCCGCTTCAGCTCGACGAGCAGGTTGATGACTTGGGACTGGACGGAGACGTCGAGCGCGCTGACGGGCTCGTCGCAGACGATGAACTTGGGTTCGAGGGCGAGGGCGCGCGCGATGCCGATGCGCTGGCGCTGGCCGCCGGAGAATTCGTGCGGGTAGCGGTTGATGTACTGCGGAGTGAGGCCGACGCGTTCGAGGGTCTGCTTGACCTTGTCGAGACGGTCGGCGCGGGAGCCGATGCCGTGGATCGTCAGTCCCTCCGCGATGATCGCCGAGACGGTCATGCGCGGGTTCAGGGAGCTGTAGGGATCCTGGAAGATGATCTGCATGTTGCGGCGAGCGGTGCGCAGCGCGGCGCCGCCGAGCGAGGCAACGTCAACACCCTGGAAGTCGACGCGCCCCTCGGTTGGCTCGATGAGGCGCAGGATGGTGCGGCCGGCGGTCGTCTTCCCGCAGCCCGACTCGCCGACGAGGCCGAGCGTTTCGCCCGGGGCGATGTCGAAGGAGATGTCGTCGACGGCTTTCACCTGGGCGACGACCTTGGAGAAGACGCCCTTGCGGACGGGGAAGTACTTCTTCAGGTTCTGGACGCGAAGGAGTTGCTCCATTTCGGCTAGGCCAGCCTTCGGCTGGCTCCGCTCCATGCAGGCATGTTCATGAAATCAGCCTCATTGCACCACGTCGCAGGCTACGAAATGGCCCGGACCGAGTTCCCGCAGGCCTGGCTCGGTCGTTTTGCACTTGTCGACGACCGACGGGCAGCGCGGGTGGAACTTGCAGCCCGGCGGAAAGCGGAGCGGGTTGGGCACCGATCCCCCGATGACGTTGAGCTGGTCGGTGCGCTTGCTCTGGAGCGATGGGCGCGACTTGAAGAGGCCGAGCGTGTACGGGTGCAGCGGCTGCTTGAAGAGGGCGTGGACGGGCGCGAGTTCCACGACTTTCGAGGCGTACATGACGCAGACGAGGTCGGCAACTTCCGCCACGACGCCGAGGTCGTGGGTGATCAGCAGGATCGACATGCCGAACTCCTGCTGGAGGTCGCGCATGAGGTCGAGGATCTGGGCCTGGATCGTGACATCGAGGGCGGTGGTCGGCTCGTCGGCGATGAGAAGCGACGGATTGCAGGCGAGGGCCATCGCGATCATGACGCGCTGGCGCATGCCGCCGGACATCTGGTGGGGGTACTCGTCGATGCGCAGCGACGCTGACGGGATCTTCACCTTCTCGAGCATCTGGATGGCGCGGTCGCGGGCCTCGGCCTTCGAGACCTGCTGGTGGAGGATGATGGCCTCCATGATCTGGTTGCCGATGGTGAAGACGGGGTTGAGCGAGGTCATCGGTTCCTGGAAGATCATCGAGATCTTGTTGCCGCGGATCTTGCGCATCTCCGGCTCGGGCAGGCCGCGGAGGTCGACGCCTTCGAAGAGGATCTGTCCGGCGACGACGCGGCCCGGCGGCGAGATGAGCCGCATGATCGAGAGGGAGGTGACGCTCTTTCCGCAGCCCGATTCGCCGACGACGCCGAGGGTCTTGCCCTTGGGAATGGAGAAGGAGACGTCGTCGACGGCCTTGACGACGCCGTCGTCGGTGAAAAAGTAGGTCTGGAGGTTCCTGACCTCCAGGAGGTTGTCACTCATGTGAGCGTCGTAGTGTACCGGGTGTCATGTTTTCAGGCGAGGGTCCATGGCGTCGCGCAGGGCCTCGCCGAACAGGTTGAACGATGTCACGGTGATGAAGATCGCGAGTCCGGGCCAGAGCGCGAGCCACCAGTCGGTTTCGACGCAGCTGCGCCCGATGCGGAGGACGTTTCCCCAGGTCGCCTGGTCGATCGGCACGCCGATGCCGAGGAACGACAGCGCGCTCTCCGTCAGGATCGCGCCGGCGATGCCGAAGGTGGCGCTGACGAAGACGGGCGACACCGCGTTGGGCAGGATGTGGCGGAAAATGATGCGCATGCGGGACGCGCCCAGGGCCCGCGCAGACTGGACAAAGTCCTGCTGGCGGAGCTTGAGGAACTCCGCCCGGACGAGCCGGGCGACCGTGGTCCATCCGACGAACGCGATCGTGCCCATGACCCAGAAGATGCTGGGAGGGACCAGCGCCAGGATCGTGATGATCAGGAAGAGCGTCGGGAAGCACATGATGATCTCGATGACGCGCATGATCACGGCGTCGACCCAGCCGCCGAAGTAGCCGGCGATCGCGCCGATGAAAACGCCGATCGAGACGTAGATGAAGACCGAGAAGAAGCCGACCGACAGCGATATTCGCACCGCGTGAGTCATCATCGAGACCACGTCGCGGCGCTGATCGTCCGTCCCGAGCAGATGGCTCTTGAGCCCGGTCTCCCACTCCTCGCTGGTCTTGACGGCCCGTGCGTGCTCGTCCTCGGTCAGGTTCCAGGGGTAGGGCTTGGACAGGGGCAGGACGCGCTTGTCCTGATCGCTCGGTGCGTGGTGAATGAGCGGCCACAGGGCCGTGTCGCCGGCCTTGAGCCGCTTCTGCGCCAGGCGCGGGAAGTCGACCTGGTTGAGCTTGTTGAGCATCGAGGTGCGCGTATGAATCAGCACCGAGCAGACGACGAGGATGGGAAGCGCCGCCGCGGCGGCGATCCGGATGGACGCGAAGCGGGACCACTTGCGCCGGCGCAGGACGATGAAGATCGGCACTCCGACGAGGATGCAGGCGAGCGACACGAGGAGGTACAGGTCGACCGTGGCGAGGGAGCTCAGGAGGGGGTAGCAGGTGATCGGCCCGTGCTGGCGCGGAAGGTCCTCCGCCTTGGCGAACTGGGTCTTCTTGTCGAAGGTCTCCGTCACGCCGTCGTGGTCGAAGACGATTGTCTCGTCGTTGCTCTTGACGATCCGACCGAGGAACGTGCGTCCGTCCTTGAGGGTCAGCTTCTTCTTGGAGAGGCCGAGGTCCTTGCAGAGGGTGCACGGCTTGTCGTCGGGGTTCGAATGCACGAGCCGGATCGGCTTGGATTCGGCGAGGAACGGGGCGAAGACGGCGAAGAGGTAGAGAACGACGACCACGCCCAGCCCGGCGAGGCCGAGCTTGTTCTTCCGGAGCTGCCGGAACACGATGCTCCAGTAGTCCTGGCCGGTGAAGGTCGATTCGTCAGTCATTCTTGGCTTCGAACGAGATCCGGGGATCCACCAGCACGTAGAGGATGTCGGAGATCAGGAGGCCGACGAGCGTCAGCAGCGCGCTGATCGTTGTCACGGCCATGATGACGGGATAGTCGCGCTTGGTGACGCCGTCGTAGGCCATCAGGCCCATGCCCTGGACGTTGAAGATCCACTCCACGACGATGGACCCGCTGATCATGGCCGGGAGGATCGTGGCCATGAGCGTCAGGATGGGGATCATGCCGTTGCGGAGCGCATGCTTGAAAATCACGACGTTCTCGGAGAGGCCTTTCGCGCGCGCCGTCCGGATGTAGTCCTGCCGTACGACGTCGAGCATTCCCGACCGTGCGTAGCGCGAGAGGGCGGCCAGCCCGGGGTAGGTCAGCACGAGGACCGGCAGGACGCCGTGCCAGAGCTTGTCCTGCGCGCCGGCAGGCAGGAGACGTGCCCAGGGCATCTGGAAGGGAAGGAAGTACAGGAGCATGAAGGGCGCCGCGACGGCCAGCGAGAATGCAAACGCGTGTGATCGTGTCCGTGGGGTGCGGAAGAACGCGATGAAGGCGGCGATCGCGACGACCAGGCTCATGAACAGGTGCGACCCCAGCCCCGTGTAGTGCTTCTCAGGCGTTGAGCAGTAGATGTTGCCGATCGGCAGACCCTCGAGCGGGGTGGCGACGACGATCAGCATCGTGCCGACCCAGAACGTCGGCAGCGAGTAGAACATGAAGAGGATCACCGTGATGACGCGATCGCGAACGGATCCGCGGTGAGTGGACGAGAAGATTCCGATGGGAACCGCAATGATGTAGATGAGGGTGAACGCGACGATGTCGAGGAAGAGCGTCCGGGGGAGGCGCTCCTTGATCATCACGAAGACATCCTTGTTCTCCGACGTCGAGCGCCCGAAGTCCAGCCGCGCCAGGTCGGCGATCCAGCGGACGTACTGCCACAGGACCGTCGTGCGGATGGCGCCTTCGGCGGGCCCCGTGAGCTCCGTCGGCACGTCGGGCCGGTGGTTCGTCGTCGACGAGCGCACGGAAAACTCGGCCGACCAGTCGGACGCCCCGGCATCGCTCACGTGCTTCGCGCGCACGATGAACTTGCCGTCCGCCGCGAAGCGATGACGGCTCTTGAAGATGCCGTCCGCCCCCGGCTTGACCCGCGTCGAGCTTCCGTCGCCCCAGCTGATCTCGACATCGGCGTCCACGGCGGCGCGGCCCGAGTATTCCCGCTCCTCGCTCGCGTGCACGTAAGCGGTGCCGCCCAGGGCGCCGGGCCTGGGATGGGGGGCGTTCGGATCCTCGACCAGGACGACCAGCGGGTCCGACCACGGCGATCGGGCGTTTTTCTTCCCGAGCGCGACGGCGCGCAATTCGAAGCGTCCCGACTTCATGAATTTGTGCGGGCGCGCGCCCGGGGTGCCCGACGGGGCCGGGTCGGTCGGGGGCGAGAAGCTCCCGTCTCCCCAGTCGAAGCGGAGGCTCACGAGTTCGCCGTCCACGCTCTCCGCCGCGGACGAGTAGGGAGGCTCATCTCCGACTTTGAGCTTCACCGGCCCGGACGGAGCCGACGGCTTCCTAGGCGGAAGCCACTTCTCGCGGATCCGGATCTGAACGGGCGCCGAGAGCTCGGATTCGAAACCGTGGACGTCGGCGGCCCGCACCCGCACTTCGTAGTCGCCTTCGTTGGGAAAGTAGTGCTCGACGCCCTGGCGCCCGCCGCTCGTGACAAGATTCTCCGACTGCGCTTCGGGAGTGCCGTCACCCCAGGAGAAGATCAGGTGGAGCGGGTCCCCATCGGGATCGGTCGCCCGGGCCGAAAACGGGTGCTTGACGACCATGTGAAGCCGTTCCCGAATGGCCTGGCCGGGATCGCGAGTGAGCTTGGAGGCGTCGATCCCCTTGCCCTCGCCGCCGCCGATTCCGACTTCCATGCTGACGGGGTCGCCCGGGGCGAGCCGGATGATGGTGAAGGTCAGGATCGTGATGCCGAAGAAGCTGAGCGTCATCAGCAGCATGCGGCGGGTGAGGAAGGTGAGAAGCGTCCGCTGAAAACCGATGATGTACACCGCGACGAGCAGGACGCTGAGGCAAAGGAAGACCCAGGTGAGGGTCGTCATCAGCCCCGGGAGGATTCCCACGACGGCGAGAAAGGCGCTCGCTCCCATCGCCGCCAGTGCGGCGAGAGCCGCCGACTTAAGCTGCTCCCCTGAGACGGGGCCTCGGACTTGAGTGGGCGATTCCGTCACGGGTTCCCTGGGCCGCTCACTTGTACTTCTCTTCGCCCTTCTTCACCCAGAACTCGATTCCAGCGCGAGGATCGGGGCCCTGTGCGTACTTGTCGAACTTCATGTTCTGGAGCCGCTTGTGGTAGAGACCGATGCGCTTCGGGTTGATGAGGAAGGTGTAGGGCTGCTCGTCGTAGATGATCTCGTGCAGCTTGCGGGCCTTCTCCATCCGCTTCTTGTCGTCGAACTCGCGCCGCACGTCGAGGATGAGGCGGTCGGCCTCCTCGTTCTTGAACTTGACGCGGTTGGAGCCGCGGTTCGCGATGGAGTCCGAGTGCCAGACCTGGTAGAGGTCGTTCTCCGGCCAGTCCCAGCTCCACGCGAGCGTGCAGCAGTCGAACTTGTCCTCGTTCAGCTGCTCCAGGAAGGCGCCCCACTCCATGGCACGGATCGTGAGCAGGATGCCGACCTTCTTGCACTGCTCCTTCATCATCGTCGCGAGCTTTTCCGCGTAGGGGTTCTGCGTCGTGATGAGGAACTCGAATTCGAACTTCTTGCCGTCCTTGTCGAGGACGCCGTCATCGTCGCTGTCGGTCCAGCCGACTTCGGCGAGGAGCTCCTTCGCCTTCTCAGGGTCGAAGGGCAGCGGCTTGATGTCCTTGACGTATTCCTTGCTCTGGAAATAGTGAGGGCCGGTGATCTGCGTCGCGTGGCCGTAGAACGCCGCGTTGATCCAGTCCTTGACGTCGCAGAGCATGGTCATCGCCTTGCGCACGCGCTTGTCGGCGAAGAGCGGCTTGCCCGCGTTCCACCCGATGTAGAAGTACTGGGGCCGGTAGCCCTCGTACTGCACGTATTCCTTGAGCAGCTCCTTGTCGTTCTTGAGGTCCTTCTCCCACCGGGACGGGGGCACGGCCATGAGGTCGAGTTCGCCGCGCTTGAGGGCGGCCACCGCGGCCGTGTCATCCTGGATGATCTTGAAGACGATCCTCTTCAGATTCGGCTTCCGTCCCCAGTACTCCTCGTTGCGCACGAGGACGATCTGGTTGCCCTTCTCCCACTTCTCGAGCTTGTAGGGGCCGCATCCGATGGGGTTGTCGTTGTACGGGTGCGTGTTGAAGTCCGCGGGATCCTTCATGTTCGCGAAGCAGTGCTTCGGGACGATCGGGAAGTCATAAAAGGAGTAGAGCGTGAAGTAGTACGGCTGCTTGTAGACGACCTTGAGCGTGTGGTCATCGGTGACTTCGAAGGACTTGATGTCCGAGTAGTATCCGCGCGTCCGCTCGGCGTCGACCTTGTCGTTCATCATGGTGTCGAACGAGAACTTCACGTCGTGCGCGGTGACGGGCTTGCCGTCGTGCCACTTGGCGTCCTTGCGGAGCTTGAGGGTGTACTCGAGGTGGTCCGCCGAGATCGTGGGCATCTCCACGCAGAGCTCCGGCTTGAGCGCCGCCTTCTCCTTGTCGAGGATCAGGAGATAGGAGTTCAAATAGTAGAGCGTGTTGGCGCCGTAGGCGTCGCGATGGGTGATGGGGTTGAGGTTGGGGGGCTCGGCGGGCATGCGCATGACCAGCCAGTCATTGCCGGGCTCCACGCCCTCGGGGCCCTCCTGGAGGGCGGGGACGGGCCCGTGCGCGCGTGCCGAGACCGGGCCGCTCACGGCCAGGCCGGCCAAAAGGACCGTGGCGATGAACGCGTTGAATGGCTTCATCGGGACTCCTCCAATGCTCCGGTTCCGGCAGGCCCGCGGTTTGGTGAGTTTAGCGAGCCGCCTTCCTCAGTCAACTCAAATCACCCCGACGGGCATCCAGACCCGCCCGAACTGCGTATATACGACGGAGCAGGAAGAGCGCTCGTGAAAATCAGGCCTGCTTGACGGTCTCTGCCCGTGGTGGCAGAATCTGTCCTTCTCAACCGACCACCGTGCCTAAACTCATCATCCGAGCCGGCGGCTCCTCGCGGGAGGTGACTCTCGTCAAGGAGAACTTCTGCATTGGGCGCACGCCCGAGAACGACCTCGAAGTGAAGGACGCCCTCATCTCCCGCCGCCACAGCTCCATCGTCAGGAAGAACGAACGCTACGTCGTCTACGACCTGGGCTCGTCCAACGGCACCTTCGTCAACAACGAGAAGATCGAGATGAAGGTGCTCGACGACGGCGACACGATCCGCGTGGGCGACACCGAGATCACCTACGTCGAGGACCGCAACACCCTCCAGAAGGCCAAGACCGCCGCCGCCAACCCGCCGACAAAGCAGCAGACGGGGGGCATCGCCGGCATGGGCCCCGCGGCCCCCATCGTCCAGCATGTCGACGACATCGCCGAGAGCTACGCCTTCGACATCTCCAACGCCCTCAACCAAGGCCTGTCGCTGCGCGACATCCGCAAGGAAGTCGGCGGCGAGAAGGCGGCCAAAGAGAGCAAGATGTTCTTCATCCTGTTCCAGGTCGGGAAGGCGCTCACGGGCGCCGCGACCCTGGACCAGATGCTCGACATCTCGATGAAGCTCATCTTCGAGGTCATCAGCTGCGGCCGCGGCGCGCTGTACCTCCTCAACGACAAGAAAGAGCTGGTCGCCCGCATGGGCTACAGCAAGGAGAGCGGCAAGCTCCCCGAGGGCGAGGTCCACGCGTCGATGACGATCATGAACCAGGTCGTTGCCGAGCGCGTCTCGATCATCACGAGCGACGCCCTGCAGGATCCGCGCTTCATGCAGGGCCAGTCGATCGTCCAGTACAACATCCGCAGCGCCCTCTCGGTCCCGCTCTGGGAAGGCAACAAGATCTACGGCGCCATCTACCTCGACAACGTGGCGCGCACCTACGCGTTCACGCGCGACGACCTCGACCTGCTGACCGCGATCGCGAACCTCATCGCCATCCGGATCAAGCAGGAAGAGCTCAACGAGAAGCTCCGCCAGGAGGAGATGCTCCGCTCGAACCTCTCGAAGTACCACTCGCCCGACGTCGTGGAAATGCTCGTCAAGGGCGGCAAGAACATCGGCCTCGAAGTCGAGGAGCGCGACGTCAGCGTGCTCTTCGTCGACGTGGAAGGCTCGACGCGGCTGGCCGAGGGCCTCGGCCCGAAGGAGACCGCCGCGCTGCTGAACGAGTTCTTCGAGATGGCGACGAAGCAGATCTTCGATCACAAGGGCAGCGTCAACAAGTTCATCGGCGACGAGGTGATGGCGATCTGGAACGCGCCGCTCGACCTCCCCGACCACGCGCAGAAGGCGGTCGAGACCGCGGTCGCCGTCGTGCAGCTGATCAAGGAGCACAACAAGACCAACCCGCAGCGGACGTTCAACGTCCACGTCGGCGTCAACAGCGGTCCGGTCGTCGCGGGGAACGTCGGGACGCACACGCGCATGGAATACACCGTGCTGGGCGACACCGTGAACGTCTGCGCGCGGCTCTGCAAGGCGCTCCCGGCCAACCGCATCACGATCGGCGAGAAGACCTTCGAGAAGCTCAAGAACAAGGCGCAGTTCAAGATCAAGGACCTCGGCGACACGATGATCCGCGGGCGCGATCGATCGATGCGGTCGTACGAGGTCGAGACCACGTAGTGCGACGCCTCGCCGTTCTCGGCTCCACTGGAAGCATCGGGGTCAACGCGCTCGACGTCGCTCGCCACCTCAAATCGAAATGCCGCGTCGTCGGCATCGCCGCGCGGCGCAGCTGGGAAGCGCTGCGCGATCAGGCCATGGAGTTCTCGCCGACGCGCGTCGCGATCGTCGACCGGGACTGCGCGCCACGGCTCACCGCGGCGCTGAACGGAATCCAGGTGCTCGCGGGCGAGCAGGCGCTGTGCGACATCGCGACGGCGGACGATGCAGATGTTGTGCTCTCGGCGATCACGGGGGCGGCAGGGCTGGCGGCGGGACTCGCCGCGCTTCGGGCCGGCAAGACGCTCGCGCTGGCGAACAAGGAGTCGCTGGTTTCGGCAGGCCCGCTGATGATGGAGGCGGCGACGGCGGGGAAAGCGGCCATCGTGCCCGTCGACAGCGAGCATTCCGCGGTTTTCCAGGCGATGCAGTCGGGCCGGCGCGAGGAAGTCGCGAAGGTGTACATCACCGGCTCGGGCGGGCCGTTCCGGACGGCTGACGCGGCGGCGCTCGGGAACGCCACGGTCGAGCAGGCGCTCAAGCATCCGACGTGGCGGATGGGGGCCAAGATCACCGTCGACTCCGCGACGCTCATGAACAAGGCGCTCGAGGTCATCGAGGCGAAGTGGCTCTTCGGCCTCGAGGCGGAGCAGATCGAGGTCGTCATCCACCCGCAGTCGATCGTTCATTCGCTCGTCGAGTTCCGGGACGGCTCCGTGATCGCGCAGCTCGGGCTGCCCGACATGCGCGTCCCGATCCAGTACGCGATCACCTATCCCGAACGGCTCGACGGCAACGTGAAGCGGCTCGACCTCACGGAGCTCAAGACGCTCACGTTCGAGAAGCCCGACACGACCCGGTTCCCGTCGATCCTGCTCGGCTTCCGCGCCGCGCGCGAGGGGGGCACGATGGGAGCCGTGCTCAACGCGGCCAACGAGGTCGCTGTCGAGGCGTTCCTCGCGAGGCGGCTTGCGTTCCCGCGGATCGTGGCGACCGTCGCCGAGGTGATGGAGCGCCACTCGGTGAAGCGCTCGCCGACACTGGACGATATACTCCAAGCCGACGCGTGGGCCCGCCGGGAGGCCGCCGCGGTCGCGTCGAGGAACCCATGACCGTCCTTTACATCATCGAAATCGTCATCGGCATAGGGCTGCTCATCTTCGTGCACGAGCTCGGCCACTTCCTGATGGCGAAGCTCCACAAGGTGCGGGTCGAGGCCTTCTCGCTCGGCTTCCCGCCGAACCTCTTCAAGAAGCAGTGGGGCGAGACGGAGTACCGCATCGGGCTGATCCCGCTCGGCGGCTACGTCAAGATGGCGGGAGAGTCGGTGGGCGAGGGAACCGGCAAGCCGGACGAGCTCACGTCGAAATCAGCGTGGGCGCGGGTGCAGATTTTCGCGGCGGGCGCCATCATCAACCTGCTGGTGGCCTTTCCGATCGGGATCCTGGCGTGCTGGGCCGGCCGGTTTGTCTATGAGCCGACGGTGTCGGCCCCGGGCCTCCCCGAGGTCGTGGCGGGCATGCGGCCTGGCGACCGGATTGTCGACATCAGCGGGAAGCCGATCGATTCGCTTCAGCAGTACACGATGGCGATCGTCGGCTCGGCGACCGGCACCGCTGTTCCCGTTCGTGTCCGCCGCGTCGACGGCACCGAGGAGACCCTCCAGGTCGTTCCGGGCCCGGCGGAAACCCACCAGGTCGTGCCGCTCCTCACCACGATCCGCGAAGTGAAGGAGAACTCGGAGGCGTGGAAGCAGGGCCTGCGGACCGGCGACCAGGTGACGAAGGTGAACGGGACGCCGATCGTCTCGCTGCGGACGCTCAACGCCGCGCTGCGCGCGACGGTGAAACCGGTCCCATGGTCCGAGTACGGCTATCCGAGCCTCGTCATGGTCACGGTGCAGCGGCCGTCGGAGGCGTTCAAGGAGTACACGGTTCACCTTCTGCCGACGCTGACGAGCGAGTGGTACTACCCCGAGGACTACAACCTGCTCGAGCCCGTGGTGCTCGACGGCAGCAAGGGGACCGGCGTGTTCGGCATCATCAAGGGCGGCGACGTCATCCGCAGGATCGACGACGTCGAGGTCCGTTCATGGCAGGAGCTCAAGGACGCGATCGAGCCGCGCGGCGGGAAGAAGGTCCGCCTGGTATACGAGCGCGGCGGCGAGCGCAAGGAGGCGGACGTCCAGCTCGGCTACAACGCGGACACCGGGAAGGGGCAGCTGGGCGTGCCGTTCCAGCAGACCAAGCGCGTGGCGCTCATCAAGCCGGGCAGTCCGTTCGAGGGCGTTTTCGAAACGGGCGACGTCCTCGTCATGCTGAACGGCGGCACGGGGGACATCAGCACGCTTCAGCTTTTCATGCCGAAGGACGCGAAGGACCCCAAGATCCTGGAGAAGCCAGGGCCGGACAGCTTCATCGAAGTGCGGACGGAGCGGATGGCGGCGCCGATCCGGCTTCGTCCGAAGAGCCGGGTGGTGGGCGACGTGGCGGCCCTGGGGCTGCCCGATCACAATGAGCTGCCGGCCCCCAATGAGTTTTTCCGCCGGTGGGGCTGGGGGGAAGGAGTCCGCGACGGACTGCGCGAGCCGCTCGACCTCATCAAGCTGACGTACCAGCTGCTTTACAAGCTCGTGACGCTCCAGGAATCGACCAAGGGGCTGTCGGGCCCGGTGGGGATCTTCCAGGCGTCGTACAAGAGCGCGCAAAAGGGATCGGGCAACTTCTTCTGGATCCTCTGCCTGATCACGGTGAACCTCGGGATCTTCAACCTCCTGCCGGTGCCGATCCTCGACGGCGGCCACGTCCTGCTGCTGCTCATCGAGAAGCTGCGCGGCCGGCCGAACTCGGTCACCTTCGTGAATTACTTCCAGATGACCGGGCTCGTGCTCCTGCTGGCGCTCGTGCTCTTCGTCACGTACGGCGACATCATGCGCGCGATATGAAGAAGATCCAGAAGGAGTCGCGCAAGCCGGCGGACAACGAGGGATGGTCGACGTGGATCGGCCAGGTCGTGGTGGTCGACACCGACTCGGCCTACGTCTACCTGGGAACGCTTGCCGGCGTGACGGACCACTTCATTTCGCTCAAGGAAGTCGACGCGCACGATCGCGCCGAGGGAAGCTCGACGAAGGAGAAGTACATCATGGAGGCGAAGCGGTTCGGCGTGAAGGCGAACCGCCGCGAGATCGCCGTCCGCAAGTCGGTCATCGTGAGCCTCTCGCGCCTGGACGACGTGCTGATCTACTGATGTGAGAGCGCTTCTCCGGCTCACCCGGTTCCCGCTGGTCTTCACGGCTGTGGCCGACTCGGCGGCGGGGTACCTGCTGGCGCGCGCCCCCCGGCCCGTCGAGTGGCGCGTCCTCGTCCTCGTTCCGCTCGCCTCGGCGCTGCTCTACGCGTGCGGCATGGTGTTCAACGACGTCTTCGATCACCGCCGCGACAAGGAGCGCCATCCGGAGCGGCCGATTCCCTCCGGCCTGGTGAGCGTCCAGGCGGCGAAGCGGTTCGGACTCGCCCTCTTCGTGATCGGTGCGGTCCTGGCGGCGATCGCGCACTTCGCGGCGGGCGTCGCGGCGTTCGCGGTCTTTGTCGCGATCGTGCTCTACAACGGCGCGCTGAAGGAGCGGGGCATCCTCGGCGCGATCTCCATGGGCTCGGTGCGCTTCCTGAACTTCGCGATGGGGATCGTCGCGGGCGGACTGGCGCCGTCGCAGCTCATCGGAATCCCGCCGGGCCCGTGGGCGCAGGCGGGAATCCTCGCGGGCTACATCGCCTTCCTGACGGCGATGAGCCAGATCGAGGAGAAGCCATCGCGCGGACGGACGCTGGTCTGCGCGCTGCTCATGCTGACGGCGCCGGCCGGTTCATGGGCGCTGGCCGCGAAGAAGCTGCCGTACGCAGCCGTGACGGCGGGGGCGTTGACGCTCGTCATCCTGCTCACCGCCGGGGCGGCCGCCATCAGGCCGTCGAAGGACTCTCTGATGCGCGCGGTGCTGTGGGGCGTGGTTGGCGTGATCCTGCTCGACGCGACTTTCGTCTTCGGCGCCGGCCCCGTCGAGGGGGGCGGGGCGGTGGCGGCCCTTGTTTTGCCGGTGCTGATTGCGCGACCGGCTTTCAAGCACCTATAGTCTTCTGCCGATGTTCTCTAAATACCCATGAACAAGGTCATCTACGAGCTGTGGCGGGGAAGGATCCTCGAGTCCGCGCATCGCGGCCGCTGGGCCGTCGTGGCCGGCACGAGGGTCATCGCGCGGAGCGGCGACGTCAACGAGGTCACCTTCATGCGCTCCAGCGCGAAGCCGCTCCAGGCACTCGCCGTGCTCGAGGCCGGCGTCGCCGATTCTCTGAAGCTCGATGATTCCGAAATCTCCGTCATCTGCGGTTCGCACTACGGCGAGGAGCACAACGTGCGGGCGGCGGCGTCGATCCTCGGGAAAGTCGGGCTGACGCGCGACGATCTCCAGTGCGGGACCCATCCGCCGAGTTCGACCTCGGTGCAGCGCGCGCTGGCGAAGGAGGGGATGAAGCCCAACCCGCTCCACAACAACTGTTCCGGGAAGCACGCAGGCATGGTGGCCGCTGCGAAAGCCATGGGCGCCCCGGTCGCGACCTATCTCGATCCGAAACATCCGCTCCAGAAGGCGAACCTGCGCAACGTCGCGCGGTACACGGGCGTGAAGGAGTCGCAGATCGCACTCGCGATCGACGGATGCAGCGCGCCGACCTTCGGTGTTCCCATCACGGCCATGGCGCGGGCGTTCGCGGGGATGACCGCGGCAGGCGCCGCGCCCGATGCGAAGCGCATCGTGGGCGCGATGACGTCCCATCCCGAGATGGTCGGCCACCCGTGCGAAGAGCTGATGAAAGCGGCCCCCGGCCGGATCGTGGGGAAGGTCGGCGCGGAGGGCGTCTACGGCGCCGGCATCGTCGGCCGCGGAATCGGCATCGCGGTGAAGATCGATGACGGCAACACGAGGCCGCTGCTCGCGATCGTCGTTGCCATCGTCAAGAAGCTGAAGCTGCTCGACCGAAAGGACCTCGCCGCGCTCGATGCGCTGGTGAAGCCCGAGGTCACGAATCACGCGGGGAGGGTGGTTGGGAAGACTCGCGTCGTTCTGTAAACAGAGCGATCCTCACATCGAACATCACCTCGTACATCGAACCTCGTACCTCGAACATCCCGGCCTCAGGGTTCGTGGCCCGCGTTGACCGTCAGCGCATTCAGTTCGCGGACCGTGGCGTACGGCACGAAGCCCTTCTCCGCGGTTTTCTTGTAGAACTCGTCGATGCGTTCGCTCTTCGTGGGGTAGTCGGTGACCAGCACCAGCTTGCCGGCCTTCTTGAAGACCTCGAGGTTCTTCACGCCGTCGGCCGTCTCGCGCGCGGGCTGCGGCTTGTTCCCGTCGAAGAACAGATCCTCGCGCCCGATGCCCGTGACCGCCTCGACGTAGTCCTTGTGCGACGCCAGTCCGTCGCCGTTCTGCGGGAAGATGCCGAAGTGCTTCTGCTTCCGGCGTGCGTGCGCGGCAATCGCCTTGACGAAATCGACCATCTCCTGCTCCGCGGTCTTGCGGTCGCCCCAGAATTCGTACGCGTCAATGATGTCGAGATACGCGCCGTCGAAGCCGGCATCGAGGATCTTGTCGAGATAGGCGAAGACGATCTCCTGCCATTTCGGATCCCAGTAGCGGACCTTGTAGTTGCCTGCCCAGTCGGGATTGACCGGGCCGAGCCACTCGGGTGCGCCCTTGTCGGGCCTGCCGTCGCCGTCGGCGTCCCACGCCTTCTCCCAGTACCCGCGATAGGTTTCGGCCTCGCCGATGCTGAGGTAGGCTAGGACGAGCTTGGGGCGCTTCTTCATCGCCGCGACGTCCTTCGCCGTCCACCGGCCTTTCTCGGTCCCGTCGCGCGAGACGTCGGTGATGAGCAGGTCGAATCGCGAGTCGCCGGCCTTCGCGGGATCGAGATCCTGGAGCTGGTAGGCGAAGCTCCTCACCTTCTCCCACGAAGGTGCGTCCTGTGGAAGGGCGAGGAGCGCGGCAAGGACGGCTCGCTTCATCTACGGCAGCTTTACGTCCTTGATCTCGAATTCGAATTTCTTCTCGAGCGTCTGATCGACGAACTTGAACTTCAGCGTCTTGATTTCCCTGCCCTTGAATTCGGGGAAGGAGACGCGGTAGGTGAAGCCGCCCTTCTGCATGACCTGCCCGTTGCCGTTGATGACGATCTGCATTCCGTCGTTCTGGGGCACGGCCGACTCCGCCTTGACCTCCTTGCCGTCCTTGTCGACGAAGACGATGCTCGACGTGTCGAAGCGCCGCTCAAGCTCTTCGCCAGGATCGGTCCCGTCCTCGCGCGCCTTGGTGAACGCGAGCGTGTAGCCTTCCTTGTGGCGCCCCTTGATGCGCACCTTGTAGTCGCCGGCCTCCTGGCTGTCGCCGATCGCCGGCGCGTCGAAGGTGATCTCCCTGGCCGAGAGCGGGAACCGGACCGTCATGGAGCCTTTGAGGGTGGCGATCGACTTCGCCTCCGACGAGAAGGAGCCGCCGAAGTCGTTGGTCTCCGCCTGGCCCATGCCGTTCAGCAGCATCTTCATCCGCACGCCGTTGAGAACGGCGTTGCCGCCATCTTCAGCGCCCTTGATCTCGACGGCGCGGCCGCCGTCGTCGGTCGCGGAGCTGAACTCGATCCTCGGCTTTCCCATCGGCTTGAGGTAGCGCTCGAAGTCGGCCTCGGCCGTGAAGGTGACATAGGCCGTGGTCGTCTTGAAGTCCGAGCGGCGCTCCACCGCCAGCGTCGTGAGGCGGACGCGGAACGGTCCCGTGTAGCCCGCGGGGAACGGAACGTGCTTGTCCTTGAGCATCTTCACGCCGCCCGCATCGGCGTGCTCCCACGTGCAGTCGTCGCGGCCGGCGCAGAGGCGGTCGAGCGCCTCGAAGAGCGTTGCGTTCGTGAGCTTCAGGGCGACCTTCGCGTCGACGCCCGCGCCGCCCGTCTCGATCTTCACGCCGGCCTGCTTCGCGATCTCCTCGAGCGCGACCTTGACCGTGCCGTCGTGGTCGAGGGTGATGCGCTTGGGCTCGCTGTAGACGGTCTTCGTCTTCTCGTTGAGGTCGATGGCGCGGATCGCGTCCTGCGCGCGCGTCCGGACCTCGGCGCTATCCGACGCGTCCGCGGCCTTCTTGAGCCCGGCAACCGCGGGGGCGCCGATCTTGACCAGCTCCTGGTAGGCCGCGTCGCGCTCCTCGACGCTCGCCGAGTCGAGCTCCTGGATGAGTTCCTTGATCCTGGCTTCATCCTGGGCGAAGAAGAGGAGCAGGCCGAGGGCGAGTGCAAAACGCATGGGAGCCTCCGAAGATGGGTCTGAGTAGTGTACGGATGGGTCTCTCGATCCGTAGCACCCGGTGGCCGAAAGTTCGCTTCAGGAATGTGCCGTGACCGCATTCCTCGTTACGGGCCTTCGTCTACGGCACCATTCTCCGGGCCGGGAAGAGGTCGCCCGGCTTCACGCCGTCGAAGAAGCCCCAGCGCGCGCAGCCGTCGTCGCTCTCGGGCTCCAGCAGGTAAACGGCCAGGTTCGCGAGCGGCTGGTCCATCGGCACGAGAAAGTCGCCTGCCTTCGCCGCATAGGTGCTGCGCTCGCCGCGGACCCAGAAGACCGTCTCCGTCCGCTTCTGGGTGCCGACGTCGGGCGACGACGTCGTCTCGCGCTGCATGACAACGTAGTGCTCGACAGCGAACTCGGCGGCCTTCTGGACCTGCTCGACGCGGATGTTGTGGAGCTGGAGGTGTTCGGCGACCTTCGATTCCGCGGCCGGCAGGATGTAGGCGAGAGGCCGTCTGACCGCCTTCGTCGGAACGAAGCGGCCGAAGAACATCGTCCGGTAGGTCTCCCGCTTCTTGCCGGGAACCGTGCGGTCCTTCTGCGATGCGAGGTCCCATGCCTCGCACTCGAATGAGAAGAGCGGGTGAACCGGGTACTGGAACAGGAGACTTCCCTTCGCGTCGCGGGTGGCGACTCCGTAGTTCACGCCGATCGTGTCGTCGGGCGACGGGCGCTTGCCGCGAGCGATCGTATCCGCGGCGGTGGACTCCACGATGTGGACGATGTCGTCTCCATGCTCGGCGACGTAATCGAAGATCTCGACGAGGAATTCGTAAATGACGTCGCACCGGCGGTGGAAGTCGATGTAGCTGTAGGTCTCGAGCAGGATGTCCATGCGGCCCGTGAGGCCGCGGTAGTGGCTGCCGTAGCGCGGCAGGGCGGGGTAGGTCTCCCATCCCTTCGAGGGGTCGGACGGGTCCTTGAAGTTGCCATAGAAGAAGGTCCGGTAGCCGGTGCGCTTCTTGAGCGACTTCGATATCGCCGGCAGCGCACTGTCCCGCATGTGAAGAATCGGGCTCTTGGGGCCGCTCTCGACGGTATGCGAGGTGTCGAAGGTCAGGTCGTAGCCATGGATCGATCCGTCGGTCGTGTGGCAGTCGACGACGAGGTGCGGATTCCATTCACCGAAGAGCTTCGACAGGTGGCGCGACTCGACGGCTTCCTGCTTCATGTAATCGCGATTGAGGTTGATCCCCTGCCCGGTATAGCGCGTGCCGACGCCGCCTTCGGGGCCGAGTTGACCCTCGAGCGCCCTGAGATCGAGCGCGCGGTGCTTCTTGTCGATCCTGTCGTTGCCGTCCGGGTTGTAATTCGGGACGAGAACGAGCGTCACCTCATCCATCAAGCGGCCGAGGCGGCCCGTCGTGATGTCGCGCGCCAGCATGAGCACCGCTTCCTTCCCTTCGACCTCGCCGGCGTGAATGTTGGCGATGACAAGGGCGACGGGGAGGCCGCTTGCGTGCGCCTTCTCCGGGGTGAAGAGCTTCTTCTTCGAGAGAACCAGCACGGGCATCTCCTGGCCGAGGCCGCTCTTGCCCATCGACAGCACCTTCATGCAGTCGGTGCGGGGCGCGAGCTGCTCGACGAACGCCAGCACGTCCTTGTGGAGCGACGTCTGGCGATAGTCGGTCGCCTCCGCGACCGTGAGGAGGTCGGGCTTGGCGGCCTTCGCGGGCTTCTCGGCGGTCTTGTCGGCCATGGAGCACCCTGCGGAGAGGAGGAAGAGGAGGATGGGGAGACGAAGCACGCCAGAGGATACCGAGAGGGAGGCAGATCGTGAAGAACGTGACGGCGTGAAGAGGCCGAGAGTCAACGGTCTACGGTCTTCGGCCCACGGGCGGGCTTCTTGTCGTCGGGACCCTTGCGCGTCGCCAGCGCGAAGGCAACCGTGAGGATCACGACGGCGGCGACGAAGACGAGGAAGAGCTCATTGAGAAAGATCTTCTTCCAGAGGGGGTCGTCTTCTTCGGTCACCATGCCAGCCATGTTCAAACATTTTACCGGGCAAACGCTCCGCGGGGTCCCGATTACTTTGGCGAGATGATCGTGACGGCGCCGTCACGGCCGGTGATGTAGACCTTCCCGGTGCGCTGCGAGAGCGTGTTCACGACGGCCGGTGCGAAGTAGGGGGGCTGGGTGTCGGGCGCGCTGACGAGCGCCACGTCCGGCGCCACCGCCTCCAGCAGCTCGGCATGGCACTTCTGCATCTTGGCGTGATGGGGGACGACGAACACGCGGGTCTTGAGGTCGTCCTTGAGCGTCAGCAGTTCTTCGGTGCCGAGCTCCTCGATGTCGCCGGTGAAGAGCACGTCGCCTGCGCGGAGCACGAGGCTCGATTCGTTGGGCGGCCGCGGAATGGCCCCGTACTTCTCCCAGCCGGGGGGACCGAACACCGTGAGACCCGGTGCGACCTCGTCCGGCTCCGCGCCATCGCGGCCGACAATCTCGATCCGGACCTTCCGCCCGCGCAGCCATGCCAGCAGCGCCGCGCCGTCCTCTGTGCGGTCGAAGTAGCGCGACACCGCCACCGAGCCGACGCGGAACCGCTGGACGAGGCTCTTCACTCCGTTGACGTGGTCGGCGTCCGGGTGGGAGAGGAAGATGACGTCGATCTTCGTCAGGCCGAGGGTCCAGAGGAACGGGGCCATGACGGACGCGCCGGCGTCGCGCGCGGAGATGCTGCCGCAGTCGAAGACAATCACGCGGCCGTCGGGGAAGCAGACGGCCTGGGCGCTGCCGCGGCCCACGTCGAGCATCGTGGTTTCCTGGAGCTGCGGGCGGTGGGGCCGCAGCGCGGGGAGCGCGAGCATTGCCGCGAAGAGGGCGACCGTCCACGGCTTCCAGGCCGACGGCCAGCGGCGCACCCACGCCGTCCAGACGCCAAGGAGGCCGTAGTACGCGAGCACCGGGCCGGGCGCGAGCGCCGGGAGGTAAAGCCAGGAGCCGGGCAGCGACGTGAGGAGACCGGCGACTCCGCCGGTCAGGTCGAGGGTCCACGCGGCGAGCGAGCCAACCGCCGTCGCGGCCGGCGGAGCGACGTACGCCAGCGGGATGAGCAGGAGTCCGAGGATCATCTCGATGAACATGAGCGGGAGCAGCAGCAGGTTTGCCACGAGGATGATCGGCGTGCAGAGGTTGAAGTTCGCGAGGACGATCGGCGCCGTGGTGATCCACGCTGCCATGGAAACCGAGAGCGCGCCGCGGACGAGATTCACGGCCCAGGCAAGCGGCTTTCCCTCCGGCACGGCCAGCCAGTCGTGGAAGACAGGCGTGATCGCGATGATCCCCAGCACGGCGAGAAACGAGAGTTGAAAGCCCGGGTCGAAGAGCTGCACCGGATCGACGAGGAGAATCGCCGCGGCGGCGGCGGAGAGCGAGTTGACCGTGTCGCTCCGCCGCCAGAGGACGGCCGCCAGCAGCACGGCGAGCGTCATGAGGAACGCGCGCACGACGCTGACGGGCCACCCTGTGAGCGCCGCGTAGATCGTCAGGAGCACGATCAGAACCAGGTTCAGCCGGGCGCCGCGAAGACCGGCGAAATAGAGGATGGCATACAGCACGCCGACCAGGATCACGAGATTCTGGCCCGAGATGGCGAGGAAGTGCGCTGTGCCGCTTCGCTGGAGGTTCGAGACGAGCGCTTCCGGCATGTCCTCGCGGTAGCCGAGCACCAGCGCCGAGAGGAACGCGGCGGCGTCGCGCCGGGCATGCGCGTAGATCCTGTCACGGATCGATCCTCGAATCGACTCGGTGACCGACATCCAGTTCCGCGCGGGCGCCGCGGTCTGCTCCATCACGTTCCCGGGAGATACGGAGAGAACCGCGCCTATGCCCCGTCGCCTCAGCGCCTTGCGGCGATCGTAGCCGCCCGGATTCGTCTGGGTCCGCGGGGTTCGCAGCTTTCCGGTCAGGTGCACCGTCGCTCCGAGCCGGAAGTCGACCTCGCCGCGGTAGAACTGCACGAGAACGCGGCCGGTGCTCAGTGTCTCGCCCGCCCGAATCGCGTCGGATTCGACCGTGAAGCTGCCGCGCACGAGGTCGTCGCGGCGCTCTTCGAGGTCGTCGACCGGCCGCTCGGGATCGCGGTAGAGCCGGACCGGCTCGACGATGCGGCCCGTGATCTCCGCCTCGGCGCCGGAGAGGGAAAGGCGGCCCACGTCGCGGTCCGGGACCCGCTCGAAGAGTTCGTGGCGCGCGAAGCCGAGCTGCGCGCCGAACCAGGCGAGGACGACAACGGTCAGAATGCGTCGATGCAGTAAGATGACGCCGCCGAGGGCGATGACGGCGGCGGCCAGGCCAATCCAGGGGTTGGCGTCGAGGCGGTCCGAGAGGGCGACGCCGAGAACCAGCCCTGCCGCGAGCGGCAGGAACGGCCGGCGCGAGACATAGTCCGCGGCACGTCGCATTTTGCGAGTCTACACAATAGGCCGCGGGGGCCTACGTTCAGGATTGTGAGCGATGGACGACCTCGTCAAGGGCCTCCGCGCCGGCGAGTCGGCGGCCTTCGAGAGGTTGGTGCGGGAGTACGGAGACCGCATTTTTCGGTTTGTCCGGCGCCTGGTGGGCGACCGGCATGCCGAGGATGTGGCGCAGGACGTGCTCATTCGCGTCCACCGCTCCGTGGCGTCGTATGAACCCACGGGGAGCTTCGACTCCTGGCTCTTTACCATTGCGAACAACCTGTGCATCGACCAGCTGCGGCGCAATCGGCCGGAGCGGCGCGAGGCCTCGCTCGATACGGAAGAGGGCGAACCGGCCGTGCCCGATCACCGTGAGACCGCGCCGATGGCGGCGCTCGAGGATCGAGAGATCCAGGAAGCGCTTCGTCGGGCTGTCGCGGCGCTGCCGGTCGAGCAGCGGCAGGTCTTCCTCATGCGCGAGGAGGCGGGGCTCTCGTTCAGGGAGATCGCCGAGATCACAAAGTGCCCGCTCAACACGGCGCTCGGGCGGATGCACTACGCGATGGAGAACCTCAGGAAGGCAATGAAGGCGTTTCGGGAGTGAGACCCGCGATGACCGAAGGAGATCGCGGGACTCATCACGCCGAAGCCCGCCCGACGGGGCCGGCTCGCCGGAACGGCGAGACGCAAGGCGAAGGCGGATTTCAGGACGAAGTTAGCGAGGATCGATGGACTGCAAGACGTTCGAAGCGGACCGCGTGCTGAAGTCGTCGGGCGAGACGGCGTCGGCGGAGTTCGAGTCGCACCTCGTCACGTGCGCCTCGTGCCAGTCGGACGTGGCGGAGTTCCGCGAGATCTCCCGGCTTTACCACGAATCGTCGACGGAGCGGCTGCCGGCGTCGGTGGCGATGCGGGTCCGGGCACAGGGCGACGTGCGCCTGCGGCTCCAGCGCGGCATGCGGATGGTCGGCGCGCTGGCGGCGGCCGTGCTGGTCGCCGTGATGATGTGGAGCCTGCTGAAGCCGGCCGTGCCAGCCGTAAAGGCGCCGGTTCCGGAGGCGGCGGCGCTGACCTGGGAGCCGCTGACGCCATCGGGTGAGTACCTCATCGTGCTGACGCTTGATGACCGACTTCGCGCGGCGCGGGCCAGGGCCGATGTCGTCACGGAGCAGGCAAGCGCCGTGGATGAGAGCATCAACGCGCTCAAGAAGCGGATCGGGGCGGTTCAAGTCGACCGGGATCGCATGTAAGGAGCGTGAGATGCTGAAGCTGCTGATGATGATGGCCTTGGCCGTGCCGGCCGTGCAGGACGAGGAGCGCCGTGATCGCAAGCCGGACCCCCAAGGGCTCAAGCGGCAGGCCGAGGAGATCGACGCCAAGCTCCAGGCGCTGGCGAAGTCGGTCGAGGAGCTCAAGGGCGAGAAGCGCGACCAGGCGCTCGCCGTGATCAACGATCTGCGCGCGATGCTGAAGTCGGTCAACGACCAGATTCTGCGCTTTGATCCCAAAGAGGGCCGTCCGCAGCCGAACCCGCGCGAGAAGGAGCTCGTCGAGGGGATCGGACGGATCCAGAAGCGGATCCAGAACAAGGACTTCAAGAACGAAGAGGAAGCGACCCGGCTCCTGAACGACCAGAAGCGCTTGGAGGGCGAGTTGGAGGAGATCCGGGCCCACCTGCGCGACATGAAGGGGATGCACCAGCCGCCGAACCAGCCGATGCAGCCGCTGAACGACGAGTCGCGCAAGCGGATGGTTGACGAGATCGCGCCGTGGCTGAAGGAGGCCGAGCCGCAGACGGCGGAGCGGCTGAACAGTGCCGCCTCCGAACGGCGCCTCGAGGAGTTCGACCGCCTTCTGCGCGACGCGTATGGCCGGTTCCAGGCGATGCGCGAGCTCAAACAGCGCGATCCCAAGGAGTTCGAGCGCGTGATGAAGATGAACCGACTCGAGCACGAGAGCCGGATGATGGGCGACGAGATCCGCCGCCTGCCGGCGGACGATGCCAAGCGCACCGATCTGAAGAAGAAGCTCGCCGCGACCCTGGTGGAGCTCTTCGAGCTGCGCGAGGCGGGGCGGTGGCGCGAGCTCGAGGCGCTCGAATTCCAGGTCAAGGATCTGCGCAAGACGCTCGAGGGGCGCAAAGAGAACAAGGACAAGATCATCGACAAGCGGACGAAGGAGCTGAGCGGCGAGAAGAGCGACGAGGACTGGTAGACCGTAAGACCGTAAGACCGTGGACCGTGGACCGTGGACCGTGGACCGTGAGCGGTGCGCGGCGTACCATGCGCGCATGCAGATCAAGAAGGGGCAGAAGCTTCCGGAGTTTCGGCTTGCCACGATCGGCGGCCTCTCCACATCGTCGCGCGAGTTCCTCCGCAAGCCGACGCTCTACATCGGCTGGGCGAGCTGGGATTCGAGCCGCGAGCTCCTCGGCGCGGTCGAGAAGTTCCACCAGAAGTACGCTGCCGAAGTGCGCGTCGTCACGATCGCCTTCGAGGCGTGGAACATCGAGCACTGCAACCGTTACCTGAAGCTCGCCGGCTTCACGCACCTGGCGCTGGCCGACTGCGTCTTCAACCTGTCGCGCGTCTGGGGCGTGAAGCAGGTTCCGTTCGCCGTGCTCGCTGACGCGGAGGGCTACGCGCAGATCGTCGATGTGCCGGGCGAGGAGCTCTGGCCCAAGGTGCTTGCGGCGCTCAAGAAGAAGGGCGAACACAAAGACGTGAAGCCCGCGAAGCGGAAGGGGATCGAGCATCCGAAGGTCGAGATCCTCGTGCAGGAGGGGATGAACTACCTTACGCGCAATCGCGTCGAGGACGCGCTCGGCTTTTGGGGGCAGGCGCTGAAGCTCGATCCCGAGAACCAGATCATCAAGCGCCAGATGGACGTGTTGCGCACCCCCGACAAGTTCTATACGAAGTAGCCAGGGGAGAGCAGGCAGCAGCCAGCACGCTTAAGTAGACGCGGGGTGCGTTGGAACACCCCTTGCGCCGCTACCCATATGGTGTCTAATGGGCGCCTTCATGCATAACCCGCATTCGACGCGAGCGCCGCGCACCGCGGCCACGCCCCCGGCTTCCCCGCTGTTTGCGGCCATCCTTGTCGTTGTTGCGATTCTGCTTACCGACGGGGGCGGCCCAGCATAGCCAGTAACGGAACCCTGGAACCCGCCCCTGAAAGGGGGCGGGTTTTTTGTTTTTCCTGCGATGAGAGAACCCCATGAAAGCCTGGATGGACGGTCAGTGGACGGACGACGCGGCGGTGCCGCTGCTCTCGCACGCGCTGCACTACGGTACGGGCGTCTTCGAGGGGATCCGCTGCTATGGCGGGAGGATCTTCAAGCTCCGCGAACATCTCGATCGGTTCGCGCGCGGTGCGAAGGTGCTCGGAATCGACTTCGACCGTGATGCGCTCGAGGCCGCGTGCCTAGAGCTGGCCAGCGGCGACGCTTATCTTCGACCGATCGCCTTCCACGGCGAGGGGTCGCTCGGACTTGACGTCGGGAGGCAGACGGTGCATGTCGCCGTCGCGGCGCTGAAGTGGGATTCGCATCTCGGGGGCGCGGCCGCCGAGCGGGGCGTGCGTTGCAGCATCGCGGGGCGGCGCCGAAACGCCGCGGAGGCAATCCCGCCGTTGAAGCTGACGGGCGGCTACGTGAATTCCATCCTCGCCAAGCGCGAAGCGGCGAAGGCCGGCTTCGAGGAAGCGATCTTCGTCGACGAGAGCGATCACGTCGTCGAGGCGACGGGCGAGAACCTCTTCGCGGTGATCGACAGCGAGCTCATCGCCGTTGCGCATCGCGACGCGCTGCCGGGCATCACGCGGTCGGTGGTCATCGAGCTGGGCGGGGCCAAGGTCCGCCGCCTCCTTCGGTCGGAGCTCCTGGCGGCGGACGAAGTCTTCCTCACGGGAACATCGGTGGAAGTTACGCCGGTTGCGCAGATCGACGACCGCGCGTTCGCGGTGGGGCCGGTCACGCGCCGGCTCCAGCGGATGTACGGGTCGATGGTTCGGGGGCAGAGAGTCGAGGTCGGAGGGTAGCCATGGACACAGTCTGCATGGACGGAATCACGGGGCGGGCGCCGCGCCACTGTCCGAAGTGCAACGGGAGGGCCGCGGTCCACGCGAGGGTCACGCGGGCGATCCACGACTGGGAGATCACCTTCGTGGAGTGCCTGCGGCTGCGGTGCTGCGGGACGACGTTCACGTCGACGCCGGAGGGGCTGACTCCCCGTGCGCGCTACAGCGATCGCGTCGTCGCGCTCACGCGCGCGCTCGTGGCCGCCGGCGTCTCGATGCGCTGCTGCGTGCGGCTCTTCGACGCGGCCGGCGTGCCGATGACGCTGCAGACCGTGCGCACCTGGTGCACCGACGTCGAGGCGGTGACCCGGTCGAAGGCGCGGGTCGCCTCGTGCCCCGATGGCGACGTCGCGGTGAAGCTGCGTGACGATGTGTGGTTCGCGCTGAGTACGCCGCGTCCAACGGTGGTTCGCCAGCTTCTCAAGGGAGAGCCATGCGCAGCGACGCGGTGACCCGGGGGCTCGATCGTGCGCCGCACCGGAGCCTCCTGCGCGCGGCGGGAATGACGGAGGCCGACTTCGGCAAGCCGCTGATCGGGGTCTGCAACTCGTTCTGCGAGATCATCCCGGGCCATCGGCATCTCAACGAGCTCGGCGCGCTCGTGAAGGAGGCGGTGCGCGAGGCGGGCGGGATGCCCTTCGAGTTCAACACGATCGGCGTCGACGACGGGATCGCGATGGGCCACGACGGCATGTGCTGGTCGCTGCCGAGCCGCGAGCTGATCGCGGACTCGGTCGAGACGATGGCGATGGCGCACCCGTTCGACGGACTCGTCTGCATCCCGAACTGCGACAAGATCGTGCCCGGGATGCTGATGGGTGCGTTGCGGGTCAACATCCCGACAATCTTCGTTTCGGGCGGGCCGATGGCGACGGGCGCCGTCGCGGGGCGGCGTCTGAGCCTGGCGTCCGTGTTCGAGGCCGTGGGCGCGGTGCAGGCCGGAACGATGCGCGAAGGCGAGCTGCGCGATATCGAGGCGGCCGCGTGCCCGACGTGCGGGTCGTGTTCCGGGCTCTTCACGGCGAATTCGATGAACTGTCTGCTCGAGGCGCTGGGTCTCGCGCTGCCGGGGAACGGCACGGCGCCCGCGACCTCCCCTGAGCGGCGGGAGCTCGTGAGGATTGCCGGGCGCACGATCGTGGGGCTGACGGTGAAGCCGAGGGAGATCGTCACGCGCGCGGCGATGCTCAACGCCGTCGCCGTGGACATGTCTCTCGGATGCTCGACGAATACGGTGCTTCACCTGCTGGCGGCCGCGCGCGAAGCGGGGGTGGAGCTGACGCTCGAGGACTTCGACCTACAGAGCCGTCGGGTGCCAACGCTCTGCACGCTCAACCCGGCGGGCCCGCACTTCATGGACGACTTCGCGCGGGCGGGCGGCGTCGGGGCCGTGATGGGCGAGCTGAAGTCGATGCGCCTGCTCTGCGACGACGTGCGCACCGTGCACGGGCCGATGGCGACGAGTGGCGTGCGCGATCGAAAGGTGATCCGTCCTGTGCGGCCGGAGGGCGGAATCGCGGTGCTGCGCGGATCGCTCGCGCCCGAGGGCGCGGTTGTGAAGGCGTCGGCGGTGCGGCCCGAGATGATGAACCATGCCGGGCCGGCGCGCGTCTTTGAGGACGAAGCGAGCGCCGTCGCCGCGATCAAGCGGGACATCAAGGCGGGCGACGTAGTCGTGATCCGTCGTGTCGGGCCGCGAGGTGCGCCTGGCATGCCCGAGATGCTGATGCCGACGTCGGCGATCTCGGGCAGCGGGCTCGGCGATTCGGTCGCGCTCGTGACGGACGGACGATTCTCCGGAGCGACGCGCGGAGCCGCGATCGGCCACGTGAGTCCCGAGGCGGCGGTGGGCGGACCCCTCGCCGGCGTACGAGACGGAGACCGGATCGTCATCGACATTCCCGCACGACGGATCGATGTCGAGCCCGTGAGGAAGGGTGAGGAGTCGGCGCCGCGCGTGCGCTCGCGGTGGCTTGATCGGTATGCGCGGACCGTGGGACCTGCCAGTGAAGGAGCGATGCTGTGGTGAAGCTTTACTACGACAAGGATGTCGAGGCGACGAAGCTCAGCGTCACGGTTCTTGGCTACGGCAGCCAGGGCCGCGCGCAGGCGCTGAATCTCCGCGACAGCGGCAGCGACGTCCGTGTCGCGCTGAGAGAGGGAAAATCGGCGGACGCCGCGAAGGCGGACGGGATCGTCGTGGTCGGCCTCGACCGCGCCACGGAGAGCGACGTTATCCACTTCCTGGTTCCGGACCTGGCTCAGCCGGCACTCTACGAGGAGTGGGTGAGGCCGATGCTCAAGAATCAAACGCTGATGTTCTCGCACGGCTTCTGCGTGCATCACGGACTCATCAAGGCGCCGCCGGGCTGCGACGTCGTCATGGTCGCGCCGAAAGCGCCGGGCCGGATGGTGCGCGAGACGTACGTGGAAGGTTTCGGAACGCCGTGCCTCGTTGCTGTTCAACAGGACCCGTCGGGCCGCGCACTGAAGACGGCGCTGGCCTACGCGAGGGCGATCGGCGGAACCCGCGCCGGCGTCATCGAGACGACCTTCAAGGAGGAGACGGAGACCGACCTCTTCGGCGAACAGGCCGTGCTCTGCGGCGGCGTCACAGAGCTCGTGACGGCGGGCTTCGACGCGCTCGTCGACGCGGGGTATCAGCCGGAGGTCGCGTACTTCGAGTGCATGCACGAACTGAAGCTCATCGTCGACCTGCTCCATGACGGCGGGCTCGCGCGGATGCACGAGTTTGTCTCCGACACGGCGAAATACGGCGATCTGACGCGGGGGAGCCGCGTCGTCGACGGCCGGGTCCGCGAGACGATGAAGGCGATTCTGCGCGAGATCCAGGATGGGACGTTCGGCCGCGAATGGACGGCGGAGGTCCGATCGGGGATGAAGCGATATCGCGAACTGATGAAGAGGGACATGGAGCATCCGATCGAAGGAGTGGGGCGGGCGTTGCGCTCGATGATGCACAAGTGAGGGGCGCGCAAATGGTGGTGGAGATGCTGAAGCGCCGCGGCGTGAAAACGATCTTTGGCTATCCCGGCGGCGCGATCATGCCGCTCTACGACGCCCTCGTCGGCTCGGGCTTGCGGCACATCCTCGTGCGCCACGAGCAGGCGGCGGCGCACGCGGCGGAGGGCTACGCGCTGGCGAGCGGCGGTGTCGGCGTCTGCCTGGCGACCTCGGGCCCCGGCGCGACAAACCTCGTGACGGGACTGGCCGACGCCTTCCTGGATTCCGTGCCCGTTCTCGCGATCACGGGACAGGTGGCGTCGACGCTGATCGGCAGCGACGCGTTCCAGGAGGTCGATGCGTTCGGAGTCACGATGCCCGTGGTGAAGCACAGCGTGCTGGTGCGGGACGCGGCCAAGTTGAGCGAGTCTCTCGCGATCCTCTTCGACGTCGCGATGGCGGGGCGAAAAGGCCCCGTGCACCTGGACTTTCCCAAGGATGTGCAGCTGGCGGAGTGCGGTGAGGCAGGGGGTCGGAGAAGCGAGGGAGAGCGGACCGTGACCGGCAGCGTCGGCGAGGCGGCAAGGCTGCTGCAGGAGGCGAGGAGGCCGCTTTTCTACGCGGGCGGCGGCGTTCATCAGGCCGGGGCGCAGAACAAGTTCCGAAACGTTGCGGAGTTTGCGGGCGTGCCGACCGTCTGCACGCTCAAGGGACTCGGGCTCCTGCCCGGCGGCCATCCGCTGCTGCTCGGGATGATGGGGATGCACGGCACCGCGCGCGCGAATCGCGCCCTCCGCGACTGTGACCTGCTCTTCGTCGTCGGTGCGCGGTTCGATGATCGCGCGACTGGCAAGCTCGCGGAATTCTGTCCGCACGCGAAGGTCGTCCACCTCGACATCGATCCGGCGGAAGTCGGCAAGCTCCGTCGGCCCGACGTGTCCGTGATCGGGGATCTCGCCATCACGCTCCCGATGCTGATGGACGAGCTCGATCCCGGCGAGTACTGGAGTCCCGAGCCGCCGGACGCGCCGGCGGAATGGGAGCTCGATTCACCCTGCCCGCGAGACGTTCTTGAAGCGATCGAGGCGGACATCGTGACGACGGACGTGGGCCAGCACCAGATGTGGGCGGCGCAGTTCCTGTCGTTCCGCGAGGGGATGCGCTTCTTCACGTCGGGCGGGCTGGGAACGATGGGATTCGGCCTGCCGGCGGCGATCGGGGCGCAGTGCGCGCGGCCGGACGCGCGCGTGGTCTGCGTCACCGGCGACGGCAGCCTGATGATGATGATCCACGAACTGGCGACCCTGCGGCGCTACGGTTTGCCGGTGAAGATCGTGCTCTTCGACAACGGCTGCCTCGGCATGGTCCGGCAGTGGCAGGAGCTTTTCTTCGGGAACCGCGAGTCGGAGGTCGACCTGTCGGACAATCCCGATTTCCTCGATCTCGCCGCGGTCTTCGGGATCCCGGGACGGCGGGTGACGCGGAATGTCGAAGTGAAGGACGCCGTCGCCGACGCGATGGAGTCGGACGGGCCGTTCCTCCTGCACTGCGTGATCGAGCGCGGCGCCGGCGTGTGGCCGCTGGTGCCGCCGGGGAAGGCGAATCACGAAATGCTGCTGAAGCAATGAAGCTGAAACTGAGGCTGAGGCCGGAACATGGCGCGCTCCAGCGCGTGCTGGTGCACACGGGCCGGCGTGGGTTCGAGCCTGTCTCGCTGACCGCCCGGCCAGACGGGGACGCCATGAGCGTCGAGCTCGAGGTGCGCGGCGCCCGGGACATCACGCTTCTTGCGCGGACGCTGGAGCGGCTGTACGAGGTGACCAGCGTGGACGTTGTCGACGATCAGGAGTTGAGAGCCTGCTGCAACGGAGGCTCGAAGTGAGCGTCGATGGACCCATTCGAGGCTGCGCGACGGCTGCACGCCGTGCTGCCTCCGACGCCAGCCGTCTGGTGCGAGGCCCATGACGCCTGGCTGAAGCTCGAGTGCCTCCAGGTCACCGGTGCGTTCAAGGTCCGGGGCGCGTTCAACGCGATCGCGCAGCGGCACGACCGGCCGGTGGTCGCGGCGTCGGCCGGCAATCACGCGCGCGGGGTCGCGTGGTCGGCGCGCCGCATCGGAATCGAGGCGACGGTTGTCGTGCCGGAGACCGCGCCTCGGACGAAGATCGATGGCTGCCGCGCGCTCGGGGCGCGGGTCATCACGCACGGCGAGTCGTTCGACGAGGCGCTGGAGGAGGCGAAGCGGCTCGCCGTGACCCACGGCTGGCGGTTCATTCATGCGTTCGACGATCCCGACGTCATCGCGGGGCAGGGGACGGTCGGCGTCGAGCTGCGGGAACTGCGCCCCGACGTGGTCGTTGTCCCGGTCGGGGGCGGCGGGCTCGTTGCCGGCATCTCCCTTGCGCTCGACTGCCGCGTGGTCGGTGTCCTGGTGGAGGGCATGACGCCGAGGACGCTGGCGGATGGGCTTCGCGTGAGGCGCCAGGGTGACCTGGCGTTGCGGGTCATGCGTGAGCGAGGCGTCGAGCGGATGACCGTGACCGAGGAGGAGGTCCGCCGCGAGATCGTCCGGCTCGCGGCGTGTGATCACGTCATCGCGGAGGGAGCAGGCGCGACCGCGGTGGCGGCGCTCGCGAGGGTTGAGGGTCGACGTCGCGTGGCGATCGTGTCGGGCGGGAACATCGACGCGACGCGACTCGGAAGCTGCCTGCAACACGAGGCCCTGCTGGAGCGTTGAATGTCTGGTGCGATACGCGGTTCTGGTCGTGCTCACGCTCGCCTCGCAGGAGCGGTCCGACAAGCTCGATGCGGGCCTCGACGACGCGACGCGGAAATACCCCGTCTTCGTGCGAATGGCGGACCAGCTTTTCGCCAAGGGCGGCGACTTCGAGAAATTCTGCCGCGACAACGCGCGTGAGAAGCGCGGCGACCTCCGCAAGCGAGTTCTTCAGACGCTCAAGGAGAAGAGCGACCGCTCGTGGGGGCTCGTCAAGGAGCGGGTCGAGAAGCTGAAGGAAGCAGGCGACGTGAAGGACGCCGCGCGGTTCTGGATCGTCAACGGCTTCGCCTGCGAGGCCACGGGGAAGGCCTGCAAGGAGCTCGCGGACGACGCGGCGGTCTCGTTCGTCTATCCGCAGCGCGGCCCGGATCTTCGGCAGCATCACCTCGCCGCGGGGGCGCCGAAAAAGCTGACCGAGGAGCAGTCGAAGGCCTGCGCCGCCGTGCTGAAAGAACTCGACGTGAAGGAGCCCGCTTTCACGGCGAAGGGGCTCGAGGTGCCGTGGAACATCGACCAGATCCAGGCCGTCAAGGTCTGGGACGAGGAGAAGGTCGCCGGCGAGGGCGTCATCGTGGCGGTACTCGACAGTGGACTCCATCCGGCGCCGCCGTTGACGCGTGCGCTGTGGAGGAACGCGTCGGAGGAGCTCAACGGCAAGGACGACGATGGGAACGGGTTCGTCGACGACCTATTCGGCTACGACTTCCAGGCGCACTCGGGATTCGTGCTCGACGATCCCGCCTTGCCGCACGGGACGGCGTGCGCGGGCATCATCGCGGGCCGGCCGACGACGGCGAAGATGCTCGTGACGGGCGTCGCTCCGCGCGCGCGCCTGATGGTCCTCCGCGGGATGGGCTACCTGAAGGGCTACGAGTACGCCGCAGAGAACGGCGCGGATGCGCTGTCGATGAGCTACATGTGGGTGAACGTGGAGCTGGGGAACTACCGCGGGCTCTTCCGCACGGCGCATGAGCACCTCGCGGCCGCGGGCGTGGTGGCGCTCGGCGGCGCCGGCAACTTCGCGAAGAACGCGCCGGCGGGAAAGCAGATCGCCCTGCCCAAGGACATCCCGTGCGTCATCGCCGCGGCGGGCGTGGGCAAGGATGGCTCCGAGCCCGGCTTCGGCAGCCGCGGCCCCTGCACGTGGAAGGGCGTCAAATTCTACGATGACTATCCCGAGGACGCGCCGCTCATCAAGCCCGACGTGACGACCTTCAATTCCGGTTTTCCGTGCTGGACAAAGCCCGCGTGGGCGAAGCAGCGGAGGTTCGAGGAGACGTGGAAGAGCGACGACGGAGCGTACGGACTTTACGTCGGGCTGCAGGGCAACTCGTTCGCCGGCCCGCACGTCGCGGGCGTGGTGGCGCTCATGCTCTCGGCGAATCCGGATCTGAACGCGTGGGAGGTGAAGGAGATCCTCGAATCGACCTGCAAGGAGATCGGGGCGAAGGGACGCGACACGACGTTCGGGGCGGGGCAGGTCCAGGCGCTCGACGCGGTCCGTGCGGCGAGGAAGGTGAAGAAGTAGCTAGTAGCTAGTAGCTACTCCTTCGAGGTCATCACTGCTTGAGCGCCGTTGCGACGTCGCTCCACGACTTCACCACGCGGCGGAAGTGAAGGGCTTTCGCGCCGACGGCCGCGTAGGCCTCGACGTCGCTCTTCGTGTCGCCGATGCCCGCGGCGATCGTGACGTCGACGAGCTCCTTGAGTCGTTCGATCTTGTGCTCGCGCGCCTTCTGTTCCCAATAGCGGCGGCGGCGCACGAGGAGCGGCGCCTTCGGGAAGCCGTTCATCGCCAGCCAGCGAGCCGTCTTCTCGCGAAGGATGCGGTCGCGCGCCGTGAGGTAGACGATCTGGTATTTCTCCTGGAGCGCCTTCAGCGCCTCGAGGGCGCCCTTCATGACCTTCACGTGGCGCGTCTCTTTGAAGAGAAACGTGAATTGAGAGCACCTCGCGATCGTGCCGTCGATGTCGACGATCAAGAGCGGCTTGGGGGTCGCCGCGACGATGATCTCGTCGGGCGTTCCGCCGCACTCGATCGGCAGCACGTGAAGGCCTTCGTCGAAGGCGAGGGCCTCGAACTCCGCGATGCCCTGGTTGTTCGTCCTGGCCGTGATCGTCTGCTCGCCGCGCTTGAGCTTCACCTCGACGCCGCCGAGAGGCGGATCGACGAGCGGGAAAACGTCCTTTCGGACGATGACGCGGAGCTTGAGCGACTTGCCGGGCGCCGTTGCCGTGTCCTCGGGGAGCATCAGTTGGCGTCGATCGAGGACGTTCCGCTCGAGAAGGACGAACAGGATGGCGATGATGACGACGATGCCGAGGATGCCCGCGGTTTCGCCCGCACCGGCGGTGCAGCCGGTCTTGTGGCGGCTCTGCGCGAACGGTCGTGCGCCCAGGTCGCTCGCGACGATCGAGAACCGGCCGACGCGGGCCGCCGCGACTTCGAGCAGACCGTCCGAGAAATAGCCGACGGGGTGCGCATCGAGCGCGCCGTCCCACCGCAGTTCGAAGGTCGAGAGCTCGCCGGTCCTGTGAACGCGAATCCGGTACGGCCGCAGGAGCGCAACGGCGGGGCTCATCGAAATTGCGTAGCCGTCGTTCTTCGCGAGCGTGATGCGGGTGTCAGCCGCGAACGTGCCGGCGGGGAAATCGAGTTCGACGTCGTCGAAGAAAAAGCGCGTGCGCATGGATGAAGGGACGTCCTTCGACTTGGAGGTTGACGTCTCCGCGATCGAGCCTGAGCCGAACGGCGTTGTTTCTCCGGCGACGCCGTCGACGACGACCCGGAGCGTGCCCGGGGCCGCGAGGACGACGGCCTGCGCCTGCGTGCCGGTCACGCCGAACGGACCGGCGATATCGACGCCGTCGCGCTGGAATCGCACAGTCTTCGTCGACCCGTTCGGGAAGAGGTCGGCGGTCAGGGTCACAGGTCCGATGGCGCCCTCGCCGCGCGGCTCGACGAACCAGCCGATCGAGCCGATCTGCGTCGGGCTCACGAGGGCGGTGGAACTGGCCGCGAGGCCGGTGTTGTCGATGCAGGTGACCCGCGCCGTCCAGGGGCCGACCCGTTCGTAGCGCCACGGCAGCGTCGGCGTCGTGGTGATCGCGTCAAGCCGGCCGTCGGAGTCGATGTCCCACTCGTAGCTCGTGATCACGCTGTCATCGGTCGCCGTGACGCTGAGCGTCGCATTGACGGGGAGCGTGCCGACGTCGGGGGAGGCGGTGAACGTGGTGATGGACGGCGGATTGGCTCCGGCAAGCACGATGAACGGAAGAGAAGCGATGCGCACGGCACGGCCGAACGAGTCGCGGCCCGTGACGCGGACCGCGAAGACGCCGCCCTCGCGATAGGTAAACGCGGCGGCAGGCGACGTCGTCGTGGCGTCGATCACGTTGTCGCCGGTGAAATCCCAGTCGTAGACGATCGCATCGGGGATGGCGGCGGTCGCCGTCGCCACGCTGGGCGCCGTGGGGGAAGAGGTGCTGACGGAGAGGCTGCCGGTAAGCGTGCCGTTCGGATTGATGCTGACGGGGAGGCTCGAGGTCGCGGAGTCGCCGAGGTTGTCGACGACGCGGAGCGTTGCGTTGAACGTGCCGGCGCGGTCGTACGTAAAGGTCGCCTCGGGACCCTCGGTGGAGCGGTAGTCGGTGGCGCCGTCGCCGTCGAAGTCCCATTCGTAGCGGGCGATGACGCCGTCCGGGTCGCTCGAAGCGGCGGTGAACGAAACGCGCGCGGGCTGAAGCGCGATCGACTCCGTCGCGGCACGGCTCGAGATCACGGGCGGCAGGTTGGCGACGTAGACGATCGACAGGTCGTAATAGCCAAGCTGCGTAACCTGGTTCGTCGAGCGGACGCGGACGAACGCCGCGGTGCCGACCCCGAACGTGCCCTGCGCCGTTGTCGAGCCCGTGCCGACGACGGTCACGCTATCGGCGGCGATGATGTCGATGATCAGGGAGGCGCCGTCGCCGAGGTTCGTCGCCGTCGCGCGGAGCGTGCCGAGCGGGATCGTGGCGGTGAACCAGTCCTCGTCATTGACGGCGAAGATCGTGCGCTGCGAGAACGAGGCGGGCAGGGCGGCGCTCGTCGCCGTCGCGCTGGTGTTGTTCGCCTCGGAGGGATCGAGGTAATAGCGGATCTGCCTCGCGCGAAAGACGCCGGTTGTCGTCGGATCGCCGGAGGTCGCGAGCGCCTCGGCCGGCGTGACGATCGTGATCCACGAGAGGAAGAAGTCCTCGAGCGTGACGTTCGTCGCCGCAGGCAGGCTCTCCATGACGGTCCAGACGTCGTCCTCGGTGGCGGGATTCACCGGGAGCGGCATGGCGTCGAATAGTTCATTGGCCGGGTCGGTCAGGTCCCACAAGACGGCGGAGATGGCGAGCTCGTTGCGCGCCGTGATCGCCTGCGGGGAGAACGACGGCGTCTCGATGTTCATGCTGAAGGTGCCGACGGCGAAAATGTCGACGTAGAGCTCCGGCGTCGGATAGAGCGCGGCGCCCGCGAGCCGTTTCGTCGCGCTGGAAAAGTAGGTGGCCCACCCCTCGCTCCAGGCGAGGCGGGGATCGAGCTGGTCGGTCACGGAGTGGGATCCGCCCGGCGAATCGTCCTTCGACCAGTGGGCGGCGGTGAAGTGGCCGAACTCGTGGAGGACGACGTCATCGTCGAACTCGTCGGCGTCGGAGGCATCCCCACGGATGTGGACGGAGGCGCCGTCGAAGTAGGTTCCGTCGGTCGAGCCTGCGTCCCAGAAGACGATGAGCGGCGGCAGCGGCGAGAGGAGCGGAGTGTCGAGCGAGGCGATGTACTCGAACGCGAGCACGGCGCCATCGAAGAGGTTGAACGGCCCTGCGCCGCCGGACGCGATCGTGACATCGAGGTCGAGCGTGATGGGCGCGTTCGTGTCGAGGCTGGCAGGGGTCGTCACGGCGGTGTAGATCGCGTTGCCCGCCGTGCGGATGGAGGCGTTGATCGCGGCCGAGTTCTGCCGAGCGTAGACGCGAAGGAAGATCGACTGCGTGCCGGCGTTGGCGATCACGACGGAGTAGGTGCCGTCGACGAGCGTCGAGCCTGAGCCGAGGACCGTGCCGTCGCTGCGGACGACTTCGAATTCCGCGAAGCGGACGGGGAGGAGCTGCGTGCCGGTGAAGCCGGTGGCGTTGTAGGTGCGGTCCTGGTAGCGAACGGTGCCGGAGACCGTGTCGGCGCCGGCGACGGAGGCCATCGCGAGAACGAGAGCGAGCGTCTTCATCTCGGGGAGAACTCCACGATGGACTCGCCGCGCGAATTGGTCGCCGCGCGGCCGGGCGCCGGGCGCGGGCGATCGTTCAGGATGACGCAGCGCGAGATGCCGTCGACGGACGCTGTGACGGTGATCTCCGCGGACGGATCCTCGAGCGTGAAACGGCATTCGCGTGCTTCGCCGCGCGAGAGCGTGCCGCGCCATGAGTGGCGGCCGGCGATGATGTCGACGCTGCCGCCGATGCGAGACGAGGCGTGGACGATGAGCATGCCGTTGTCGATGCGCGCGACGAGGTCGAGCGGAGGCGAGGGCTTGACGCGTCTGGGAGCGTAGACCGTGGACCGTGGACCGTGGACCGACGAGCGCAGGCCATAGGCCGTGAGGCCGGAAAGAAGAACGACGACGCCGATCGAGAATGCCCGCATCGCGCGGTGATTCTACTCCGGGCGATAGCCGCCGATGACGGCGGAAATCACTTCAAACCGCTCGTCCCGGCGTAGGGGATTTCCTGTCGTGACGCCGGACAGCACCCTGTCGCCAGGAGAAGAAACGCCAGGCGCGCAATCATGCGCACAGGCGCACTCAAAGCCAGTTAGCCTTTCGGCACCGGCGGAGCCTCGACGACGAGCGTCTCCGGCACGAGCGTGACGGCCTCAACGCCCGACGGGAGCTCCTCGGGCGGCTTCTTGGCGATGACGTACGAAACGGGAATGGCGATCGTCGTGTCGTTGGGGTTGGCGTGTCCCGTCAGCAGCGGCGGCGCGGTGATCGCCGGGAGCTCATCGATTTTCGTCGGCGTCGGTTCGGGCTCGAGACCGAGCAGCTCGTGGGCGAGCGCCATGAAGTCCTCGGCGCCGTTCGAGTCGGGGGCGTAGTCGAGGACCGACTTGCCGTGGCTCGGCGCTTCGGCGATGCGGACGTTGGCGCGGATGCGGGTCTTCGTGACGCGCTCCTTGAAGTGCGTTTCGATCTCGCGGATCGTCTCGCGGCCGAGGCTCTTGCGCGAGTCGTACATCGTCGGGATGACGCGCGTGACGCTGAGCAGGGGGTTGAGGCGCCGTTTGACCACCTCCACCGTGCGCATCAGGAGCGTGAGTCCGTGCATCGCGAAGAACTCGCACTGGAGCGGGATGAAGATCTCGTCGACGTAGACGAGGCCGTTGACGTTGAGGACGCCGAGCGAGGGCGGGCAGTCGACGAGGATGAAGTCGAAGTCGACCAGGTCGCGGAGGGCGTCGCGCAGGACGTACTCGCGTCCGATCGCGGTCGAGAGCTCCATTTCGGCGCCGGCGAGGTCGATGTTGGCCGGCATGAGCCACAGGTTCGGGGACGGGTTGAGGAGGGCGTCTTGCGCGTGGACGCCGCCGCACAGCACGTGGTAGGTGGTTTTCTTGAGCTGGTGGGGCAGGTAGCCGAGGTGGACGGTGGCGTTCGCCTGGGGGTCGAGGTCGACGATCAGGACGCGCTTGCCGAGGCGGGCGAGGGCGGCGGCGAGGTTGACGGCTGAGGTGGTTTTTCCGACGCCGCCCTTTTGATTGACCAGAGCGATCCGGCGCATGTTTCCCCTCTTCCCTTCCTGCTTCGCGCCTCCCGAGGCGCTTCGCAGGACTGTGTCCCTGCGGTTTTCCAGGCCGCGGGGAGACGACTCTCTCGGGAAAGATGATACCCGACGGGGGCGCGGGAAGCAACGGAAAAATGTAAATTATGAATTGTAAATTATGAATTTTCAACGAGACCGGAACGACTCCTGAAGCGCCCTTCACTCCGCCAGGCTCTTCCCGATCTCCAGGAACCGCTCCACCAGCCACGGGCCCATCGTCGATCCGTAGAAGCTGATCGTCGCCTCGTAGCCGCCCTTTTTGAACTGCGCCTCGGTCAGGAAGTAGCCAAGATGGTCGTTCGCCAGCCCGACAATCCAGACCATCTTGAAGCCGAACTTCTCGCGGTACGCCCTCTTCAGCTCAAGGCCGAGCTCGACGCAGATCTCGCCGGGGACGCAGATCAGCGCCGCGTCGCCGATGACGAGCACACCGAGCACGCTCTTCGTCGGCATGAAGGAAACGGTCGCCTTCGGCAGATCGACCTCCTTCTCGACGTATCGCAGCTTCACGACGGCCGGGCCGCGCGCGGGCTTCGCCGGCATCTTCGCCGCAAGGCCCTCCGCCATCTTCACGCAGCGCTGGAAGCCGTCGTCGCCGTCGGGCGCATTCGGCGCGATGTCGCCCTCGGCGCCGTTGGTCACCAGCACGTCGAGCTTCGTCGCGAGCGGCGCGGGCCAGTCGCCGGAGATGAGCATGTTCTTCGAGCCGAGCACGGTGCCGTGCGCGGTGTAGTTGATCATCGCGGGCCGGCCATCGACGAAGAGGACGCCGAGCGCGGGATCGACCGGTGCCGCGTCCTTGGCGTAATTCTCCTTGCGCCGGTTGCGCGTAAACTCCGGGACATCGACCGACGCGAAGCCGACCTCGCCGGGTGTCGCCCCATTCCGTGCCTTGAGGATGACGTCGACGAACCGCGACAGGTAGGTGTCGTAGAGCTTCGGATCGAACGCGCCCATCGCGGGATAGACGAAGAGCTTCGCCATCGGCTCGTCGGGATACTTCACGAGGCCGCCGGGGCCGGAGTGGTTGTGCGTCGCGGTGAGGATCACCCGGACCCCGCCGCCGAGGCGGCGTTCGATGTCGTCGCGCAGCGTGCGCGACGAGCCGATGAGGTCGGTCGCAAGGATGGCGACGTGAGTCTCGCCGTCGTCGAGCCAGAGGGCGCGGGCGAAGACGGGATCGTGGACGCCGTCGCAGAGTTTGCCCTTGCGCGCGCCGTAGCCACCGAGCGGTACGGGCCAGGAGGGGGTGATGTCGACGGAGGCGGTACCGACCGTGAGAGCCGATGCGCAGGAGGCAAGGACGAGGGTGAGCGCCAGCAGCGCGGAACCTCTATATCTCAAGCTTCCCGTCCACGTACTCCTGGATCAGGGCGGCGGCGTGAGGCTCGAGGTCGTGGAGCCGGACGCCCACTTTCTCGAGCCCGCGGCTCCCGGCGACCGGCTCGATGCGCGCGACGGTGCCCTGGATTTCGAGCAGCACGTCGGTGTTGAGGGCGATGATCAGGTCGATGACGGTCCCGCTGGGCCAGTGGGGGAGGAGCTGGCCGCCTTCCGTGCTGCACACCTTGCAGCCGGGAAACTCGAACGCGAGGCCCGAGACGGAAATGTCGTAGACGCGGCACTTGAACGCCGACTGGCAGCGGGGTGAATGCCAGGTCACCGACCAGCGAACGGTGCGCCTCGGGGCCCGCGAGGGTCGGTCGCCCGACGGCGCCAGCCGCGGCTTGGGCGTCTCGTGGTGGGAGAGTGCCCGGGAGACTTTCGTGAGCACGAGTTCGCGGTCGAACGGCTTGATGATGTAGTCGTCGGCGCCGGAGCGGATCGCCTTCATGAGGTCTTCACGGCCCGACCTCGCCGTGCAAATGATGATCTGCATCCCGATGAGGTCGGGGTCGGACTTCATTTTTTCACACGCCTGGAGCCCGTCCATTTCGGGCATGGTGACGTCCATCAGCACGACCGCGGGGTGGTGCTGCTTCGCCAGCCGGACCGCTTCGACGCCGTCCTTCGCCTCGATCACGTCGTAGTGCGCGCCCTTGAGATAGGCAGTGATCACACCGCGGACGTTGTCTTCGTCGTCCACGACCAGAATGCGCCCCTGACCCACGGCCTGATCTTATCAGACGGGATATGCGCTCCGCACCCAATCGAGGGCCTGCTCGTGCGTCGTGAGACGGCCCTCCAGCTGTGCGTCGAAGGCCTCTTCCAGGATCTCCTTGAACTTCGGCCCGGGCGCGTGGCCCATCGCGATCAGGTCGTTGCCGGTCACGAGCCGCGCCGGCTTGATCTGCTCCGGCGGGATCGCCGCGCGCGCCGCGAGGATCTCCGCGACGTAGTCGTCCGTCGCCATCGAGCCGAGCGTGTCGGCCCGGACCACCTCGACCAGGTGGTCGAACCAGGGATTGGCGAAGAGCTTCTTGAGCGTCGCCTGCCTCAGGTTCGGCCAGCCGAGGAAGACGAGGTGGCGGTCGACGATCCAGACGAGCTCTTCGACCTCGTCATTCGAGAGCTTGAACCGCTCGCCGATCTCGCGCGACATCTTCGCGCCGACCTTGTCATGCTGGTTGAAGCGGATGCGGTCCGCGTTCACGAACGTCGGCGGCTTGCCGACGTCGTGCAGCAGCGTCGAGAGCGCGACGATGAAGCTCGGGGACTTGAGCGACTTCATGGCGAGCTTCGTGTGGACCCAGACGTCGCCTTCGGGATGGAACTCGGGGGGCTGTCCGACGCCCTCCATCGCGGCGACTTCCGGGAGGATGACCTTGAGCAGCGACGTGCGGTGAAGCAGGTCGAGCGCCTCGGAGCGTCCGTCGCAGACGAGGAGCTTGCCGAGCTCGTCGCGGATGCGCTCCCAGCTCGTCTGGAGCACCTGCGGGGCCATCTCGCGGATGGCCGCCTCCGTGGCGGAATCGAGCGCGAAGCCGAGCTGCCCGGTGAAGCGGACCGCTCGCATCATGCGGAGCTTGTCCTCGTCGAAGCGGGCGCGGGGATCGCCGACGGCGCGGATCAGCCTGGCCTCCAGGTCCTTGCGGCCGCCGACATGGTCGAGCAGTTCGTCGTTGAGCGGGTCGTAGAGGAGCGCGTTGATGGTGAAATCGCGCCGCTCGACGTCGCTCTTGGCGTCGCTGAAGGTGACGGACGAGGGGTGGCGGCCGTCGAGGTAGGGGCCGTCGGAGCGGAACGTGGCGACCTGGTATTGGTCGTTTCCGACGAGGACGACGATTACGCCGAACGACTTGCCGACGGGGATCGTCTTGCGGAAGAGGCTTTCGACGTCGTCGGGCCGTGCGGAGGTGGCGATGTCGTAGTCGTGGATCGGGCGGCCGAGGAGGCGGTCGCGAACGCAGCCGCCGGCGAAGAGCGCCTGGTGGCCGGCGTTGCGCAGCGTGCGGACGATGCGGACCGCACCGTCAAGGAGGGCGTCGGTGATCGGCGTATGATAGTTCATGGGTACTGGATAGGATCAACCGGCGGATGAATAGAGTGTTCGTGCTGATCGCGACGGGCGCGGTCTGGGCGTTCATGATGGCGGAGCTCGTGAAGCGCGAGTTGCTGCCCTATCTCGAATACAAGGCGGCGCCGTCGTACCGGAACCTCGTGGAGAACCGGAAGGAGCCGCTGCTCCAGCGGTGGCAGGTCGTCCTCGATGCGAAGGGGATAGGCGTCTCGGAGGCGCTCACGGAGCCGATGCCGAACGGCTTCTCCCGGATCCGATCGAAGACGTCGTACTCGATCAGCGACCCGGCGATCATGAAGATGCTGGGCAGCGAGCTGCGCGTGGAATCGGCGACGGAGACGATGATCGACGCGTCGTACCAGCTGTCGACCTTCACGATGACGGTCCGCTCGATGGCGTTCAACGGGCGCGTCGACGCCAGGCGGCGCGGTGCGTTCCTGGATGTGACGGCCGAGGCGCCGCCGGTGATCACGCGGGAGACGAAGACGCTGCCGTTCGAGGAGAATATGACGCTGATGAGCACGGAGACCCCCTTCGTCGGCAGCAACCGGCTCTACGTGGGGAAGAAGTGGGAGATCCACACCGTCGCGCTCGACCTTCGCGAGAAGCTCAAGAAGACCAAGCTCTACGCCGTCGTCGAGAGCCGGGAGGACTACCTCTGGAAGAACGAGAAGGTGCAGGTCTTCCGGGTGGACGTGCGGCGCTCGCCGACAACGGACTCGGTGCTGGAGTACCAGATGTTCGTGGACGACCCGGCCGAGACGGATGGGCCCGGCCGGCGCCGGGGACGGGTGCTGGAACAGCGGACGACCGCCCAGCCCGGCCGCGAGCTCCGGTTCATCCTGGACGAGGAGAAGACGGTCAGCGCGGACGAGGCGAAGGACTGGAAACCGTAGGACCGTGGCACAGGCGTAGAACCAAGAACTGAAGACGCGTGATCTGCATCGAGAAGGTCCGGAAGGAGTACGGCTCGAAAGTCGCCGTCGAGGAGCTGAGCCTCACGATCAACGCAGGGGAGCTCTTCGCGTTCCTCGGGCCCAACGGTGCGGGGAAGACGACGACGATCAAGATGGTCTGCGGGCTCCTGCGGCCGAGCGCGGGGCGGATCACGGTCTGCGGTCATGACGTCGCCACCGAGCCCATCGCCGCGAAGGCGGTAATGGCGTACGTGCCCGATCAGCCGTTCCTCTACGACAAGCTCTCCGGGATGGAGTTCCTGAACTTCATCGGCGACATGTACGGGGTGCCGCCGGACGAGCGCATGAAGGAGATCGACCGGATGGTCGAGATCTTCGATATGGGGGGATGGTGCAAGGAGCTGACGGAGACCTACTCGCACGGCATGAAGCAGCGGGTCGTGCTGGCGGCGACGCTGCTGCACCATCCGAAGGTGATCGTGCTGGACGAGCCGCTGGTGGGGCTCGATCCGCACACGGCGCGGCTCGTGCGCGACATCCTGAAGAATGAGGCGAAGAAGGGGACGACGATCTTCATGTCGACGCACGTGATCCCGATCGCGGAGGACACGGCGGACCGGATCGCCATCCTGATGAACGGCCGGATCGCGGCGATGGGGCCGATGGACGAGCTGCGGCGGCAGTCAAAGGTCGACGGACGGCTCGAGGAGATCTTCTTCAAGATCACGGAAGGCGACGGGACGTAAACCGTGAGACCGTGGACCGTGGGCCGTGGGACCGCGAACTTCCTGGAACCCAGATCCACTTCGTCATGAGCGACTATGCCGTCCTGGTGCGCCTGCAAGGGGCGGGGCTGCGGAACCGGGTCTCGCAGCTCCTGATGACGTCGCGATTCAAGGTGGCGGTGATCGCGATCTTCTCGATCGCGTTCTGGATCAGCCTCTACCGGCTCTTTTACGAGGGGATGCACTTCGTCCGGAGCGTCGGGGCGCAATCGTACTTCGAAGAGCTGATGGCGGGGATGTTCTACGTCTTCTTCTTCGCCCTCTCGATGATGCTGACGTTCTCGAACGCGATCATCAGCTACACGTCGTTCTACAAGTCCAAGGAGATGGGGTTCCTGCTCGCGGCGCCGGTCCGGCCCGAGAGCATCTTTCTGTACAAATTCAGCGAGGCCATTGCCTTCAGCTCGTGGGCCTTCCTCTTCCTGGCAACGCCGCTGATGGCCGCGTACGGGAAGCTCTACGGCGCGGGGCCGGTCTTCTACCTCGGCGGGATGGCGTTCTTCGTCGCGTACATGTTCATGCCGGCGGCGGTGGGCGCCATCGTGGCGATGCTGGTGACGACGTATGTCCCCCGGACGCGCAAGGGGCTCATCGTCGCGGTGATCCTCGCGGCGCTGATCTTCACGGGTTCGGTCGTGTCGCGCGTCATCAGCGCGGGCCCGGCGGCGAACGTCGACGTCCGCATCGCGATGGAGATCTTCGAGTCCATCGGCTTCAGCCGCAACCCGCTGCTGCCGAGCTACTGGATGGGGAAGGGGCTGATCCTGCTGCGCACCGGCGACGTGCGGGGCGCGGGGTTCTTCCTCGCGCTGATCGCGGCGAACTCGCTCTTCCTGATGGCCGTCGCGCACGCCGTCGCGAGCCGCCTCATCCCGAAGGGGTGGTTCGTGTCGCAGGGGCTGAAGAGCGGCCGGCGCTACAGCGGCAAGGGGCTCATCGACTGGTTCGGCACGCGGCTGCTCGCGGGGCTGCGGCCGCAGGTGCGGCTCATCGTGATCAAGGACGTGAAGAGCTTCGTGCGCGACCCGGTCCAGTGGTCGCAGTTCCTGATCTTCTTCGGGCTGCTGGCGATCTACTTCCTGAACCTGCGGAGCTTCGGCTACGACGACCGCAGCCTCTTCTGGAAGAACGTGATCGCGCAGATGAACCTGCTGGCGACGTCGCTGACGCTGGCGACCTTCTCCAGCCGCTTCATCTTCCCCCAGCTGTCGCTCGAGGGCCGGCGGTTCTGGGTCATCGGGATGGTGCCGATGGAGCGTGACCAGATCCTCTTCGGCAAGCTGACGCTCTGTTTCACGAGCTCGCTCTTCATCAGCGAGTTCCTGATCGTGATGTCGAGCCTGATGCTGAAGACGCCGCTGACGATCGCCGTGATGCACAGCGTGACGCTCTTCGGGATCTGCCTGGGGCTGGCGGGGCTGTCGGTGGGGCTGGGGGCGATCTACCCGAGCTTCAACGAGGACAACCCGTCGAAGATCGTGGCCGGGTTCGGGGGCACGCTGAACCTGGTGCTGTCGCTGGCGTTCGTCATGACGGTGCTGACGCTCCAGGCCGTGCCGTGCTTCCTGTACTTCGGCAGGCAGGCGTTCGGGCCGGGGGAATTCCGATTGTGGATCGTGCTGGCGATGAGCGCGATCGCGGCCGTCTCGTTGGCGACCTGCCTGATCCCGATGCAGATGGGGCTGAAGGCCATACGGAAGCTCGAAGTATGAAGTATGAAGTACGAAGTGAAGTACGAAGTTGGTTGTGACCGCTTTCCGCTTCGGACTTCACTTCATGCTTCGTAACTCGAACTTCAACGAAACCGCCCTGCGGGTCACGCAGGGCGGTTTCAATGGCGCGTTTCGTGGTTAGTCCTTGATCTCCTTGAGCGCCTCGGTGGCCTTCTTGGCGCAGTCAAGGCCCTTGAACTGCTCGGCAACCTTGCGCAGCAGCTTCTTCGCCTCGGCCTTGTCGCTCTCGATCTTGCCCTTCGCCTCCTCGAGCAGCGCGTCGCCCTTCTCCTCGAGCTTCTTGCGCGGTTCCTCGGCCATGGCGGCAATGGTCTTCACCTTGCTCTTGGAGACCTTGCCAAGGGCTTCGATCGCCTTCTTGTAGTCCTCCTTCGCGAGCGCCTCGTCGATCTCGGCCAGGGCCTTCTTGGCGGCAACCCAGTCGATCGCGGAGACGTGGTCGCCGGGCACCTTGGCGAGCGCTTCATTGCCCATCTTCACGAGCTCGCTGCCGCCGATGGAACCGGGCTTCCGCGACAGCTCCTTGCCGTCCGGGTCGCAGAAGATCGTCGTGGGAGTGCCGTAGCTGCCCTTCATGAAATTGCCGACGGCTTTCGAGCCCTCGGTGTGCACGGAGCACTCAATGCCCCAGTACTCCTTGCACCAGGTCTTCTTCTCCTTGCCGTTGACGATCACGTCGCGCGTGCCGTGTCCCGTGTCGCCGTGGCTGACCACGTTGACCCAGTTCTTGGAGGCGACGATTGCCTTCGAGTCGGTGTAAGTCGATGTAGCCATCGACACGCACCCGGGTCAGTTGTCCTTGTGGAGGGCAAAGTGGATGGGAACGTTGCGGGCCTTCGCTTCCTTGACGGCCTCGTCCCAGTTGCCCAGCCAGAGGATGCCGTCGGGGTCGGCCGGCTTCGCCTGGGTGGGCTTGTTGCGGTCCTGGCTCCACGCGGCGGCCGCGCAGATCAGCGTCAGTACAAGAATCCTCATGCCATATCCTCCTGGAATCCCGCCGATTCTACAGAATTGGACACGGTGCGAGGAGGCGGATGTAGCGGAAACCCCCGTTAGCGGATCTCGATGTCAACCGGCGGGCGGCGGGGAGCTTCCTCGCGCCCCGTGAAGAGCCCCACGACAACCGACCCGAAGCCCGAGAAGATGAGGTAGGGGCCGATGACGAACCAGCCGAGAACCGGCACGCACGAGGCGAGCGCCATGACGCTCCAGCCCGACAGGATGTGCGTCGCGCGGTTCCCCTCGCGCCCGCACGTCCAGAAAATGCGCCGCCCGAGATCCTCGCTGGCCGACGTGAGGCCGATGCCGGCGAGCGACGCGGCGATGGCGATCCACGGGATCGCGAGAATCGGTACGGCCTTGCAGGCGACGCCGCCGGCGATCATCGCCAGGGCGATTCCCGCGCCGACCGCGAAGGAGACGAAGTTCCGCCGCCGCAGGGCGCCGCTGCTGCGCGACGTGAGGTCGGGCGCGATCACCATCGCCAGGAGCTGAAGCGCGCCGCCGAGGGCGACGATTCCGAAGGTCGCCATGAGCACGAAGCCGAGCCAGTGGAAGCCTGCGGTCATCTGCGTCACCTGCTCGGGCGTCAGCTGCTGCGGCTTGTCCTGGATCATCATCAAGAACTGCATACGGTCTCCTATCGGATCAGCGCCTCGACCTGGGTGCGGGCCGCGTCGATGAACGACTTCGACGTGCCGGTGAGGGGTCGGGCCTTTTCGAAGGGCGCGAACTGGAGCGCGGCGAAGCCGAGCCCCATGACGATGACGGCCGCCGCCGCGATGCGGAGGAACTCGCGGCCGAAGCGGCCCTTGATCTCGGCCGGGCATGCGGCCGCCATTACGCGGTCGACGAGCCCCGCCGGGACAGGGATCTCCGGCTGGGCGCGCAGGCGGGTTTCGACGAGCTTCAGCAGGCGGACCTCGCCGAAGCACCCCTGGCAATCGCCGAGGTGGCGGTCGACCGCCGCGCGGGCGCCATCGGAAAGCGCTCCGGAAACGTAGTCCTGGTGGAACGCCTTCCAGTCTTCACAGTTCATGCTCAGACCCTCTAGTTCGGCCCGGTGCCGCTTTGCTCACACCAGCCATTACATCTGGGTAGCCACGAATGGTTTCAGTTTTTGCTTCAACTCGTCGCGCGCCCGGAAGAGCCACGTCTTCACGGTCCCGACGGGGACCTGCATCGCCTCGGCGATTTCGTTCACGCCCAGATCGTGGAAGTAGAGATAGGTCACAACGAGGCGGTAATCCTCGGGCAGCTCCTGGACCGCCTTGCGGAGTTTTTCGTCGAAGTCGCCGGAGGGCAGCTTCTGGTCAGGGCCGGCCACGTCCATGCCTTCGTGGGCGTCGAGCGACGACGCCTTCGAGAGGCGGGAGCGCTTGAGGTGGTTCAGGCAGATATTCGTCGCGAGCGTCCTGAACCACGGCATGAAGGGGAAGGCAGGGTCGTACTTGTCGAGGTTGCGGTGGAGGCGGAGGAAGATCTCCTGGCTGAGATCCTCCGCATCGGTGGCGTTGTAGGTGATCCGCCACGCGAGGTTGAACGTGAGCTTGGCGAGCGAGTCTACGATGAGGCGGAAGGCCTCCCGGTGGCCGCAGCGCGCACGGGCGATAGTGTCCTTGTCGATGTCGGGCGCCTGCACCCTTGAATGCTACCGTGGGAGGGGCGGTGGGGTTTCAGAGCCGCAAAGAAAACACGAAGGAAATCCAGGCCGCAAACGGACGCAATGGGACGCCAACAAGCCACTGCAGCAGGCAAAGAAAAACGGCCGCCCCGTGGGCGGCCGTCTTCTTTGAAAGCTGGATCGATTACTGGTTGTCGCCGTTCGACAGCTTCTCCATGTACTCCTTGAGCATCTGCTGGAACTCGGCGGGGTAGTCATCCACGTCGCGGCGGCCGTGGAGCATCGCGTCGCGGACCTTCTCAGGGAGGTTGCCCCACGAGCCGCTCTTGTCGGCCTGGGAGCGGAACTTGCTGGGTGGATCGGTGCGACCCGGATCGTACGGGGCCTGGGCGGGACTCGACGGACTCTTGGGCTTGCCAGCCTGGCTGCCCGGCTTCTTGTGGCCATCCTTGCCACTTCAGCTTCCGCCGCCTCAGCTCTTCGCGCGCTTGATCAGGTCGGCCAGCTTGTCGATCGCGTCCTTCTGCTTCTTCGCG
>Ga0247727_10000502_pt1 | contig 94996 bp, 167 predicted proteins | sample WisWelCaveWW1625_FD_202498 | JGI IMG/M metagenome (GOLD analysis project Ga0247727, IMG submission 202498) | Biofilm microbial communities from Wishing Well Cave, Virginia, United States - WW16-25 | ecosystem: Environmental > Aquatic > Deep subsurface > Groundwater > Cave microbial mat...
CCTCAAATAACTGAACTAAGTCTGCATGTGCATGACAATACCCATAATCCTCGTCATCTCTAGGCTGTAGCTCGTTATTCTTTTGAATTATACCAAGTATTTCATCAATTGTCAAGCTTAAAGATTTCATGCTGCTTTCTATACCTTTTTAGTGCATTAACCATTACTTTAGTTTCTTCCACAGTATAAACATTACGTCTTAAAAAATTACAATCTTTACAACTAGTTATGACGTTATCTAGCTGATATCCTTTACTATTATCTATTCTATCTAACCCATTGTATTTAAAAGACTTTTTCCTTTTAAAAGCAACGTTACTTGATTTCTTGGAACAATAATAACACGGTTTAATTATTAAATCAAGAAATTGTTGTTCGGTTAGATAAAAACCATTTTTATTTCGTCTATAGCAACCTAACACATCTCTAAAAGCTGCTTCTTTATCAGGCAAGAGTTTAGAACATCCCTTCTTACAACTTTTAATAGATTTAGTTGTAATATCTCCTGTTCTTACTTTTGTAATTCCCCCACAATCGCATTTACATTTCCAAAAATAGGAACCATCATGTTTTGATTGCTTCTTTAATTTTTTAACTACTACGAGTTTACCAGATCTCTTCCCTATTAAGTTTAAGTTTTTAGGCACTATAAATTCTCCCAGGCCCACTGAGCAAGTCTGGAACGCTCACTTTTTAACATATGAATAGAACCAATGAAAGGACAATCTTTGCCCTTTTCTATAGCGGTTAAAAGCCCATTATTATCGCTACTTACACCTTTTTCAAATACTTGTGCCAGGTCTCCAAGAAGAATAACCTTAGAGTTTGCTGAAGGTCTGGACAAGATTTGCTTCACTACCTCAATAGACAGGTTCTGAGCTTCATCAATAATGATTACAGCATTGCTGATGCTTCTACCTTGTATAAAGGTAATGGGGCTAATTTCTATATACTTACCACCATTTTCTTTCATAAGATTAGGATCTTGCGATGTTAGAGAGTCCAATTGATAATGAGGTACCCCTAAAATCTCAAAGTTATCATAGAAGTTTCCAAGCCAAGGTCTAACCTTGTCGAACATAGAACCCTTTAGATAACCAATCTCTCTCCCAATAGGAGTTAAGGTCTTACACAGAATAATCTTCTGAACCTTATCCTTTTCAAATTGCTCCATTGCATATGCTAGAGCTAATAGCGTTTTACCAGAACCGGCACAACCGGAAATAGTTACAAGATCAACACTTGGGTCTCTTAATAGACTCATAACTAAAGTCTGTTCTTTGTTCTTAGGGGAAATCCCAAAAAGTTTGGGGCTATTATCTAGTTTCTTGATAACGTTCCCTTTAACAATACCTAATGCACTCTGTTTATTAAACTTGAGAACTAAACAAAGATTAGGATAAAATTGTATGTCTTTATATTTTTTGGAGGCAGGGATAGAAACTTCTCCTTTATTATATAGTTCTTCTATATTTTCAAACTCCTCTAGAACTTCAACTCCGGTATATACTGAACTCTGCTTAGAGGTTGTTTTCTTCATGGTTATCCCTTATATCCTTTGTAGCCAAGCCGCTTTGATAATGATGCAAATCGTTTAAACAGCCTAGCTTCTTCTATAAAACGATCTGCGTTATGCTCCCAGTATACTATATGACTCAACTCATGTGCAAGACTATTTAAAGTAAATTCAAAATGATATTTCTTGTGGGCGTCTTCATACCCAGAGGCATATGCTACCCCGTTATCACTACTATAAACTTGACGTTTCTTTAAGATAGTTATAGTGGCTTTTTTGTTTCCATCTTTAATAATGGCTGCATGTTGGTTTTCTACTTTATCCAATGGAACATAATAACCTACAATCTTTTCAATTCTCCAGATAGGAACTCCTGCACGTTTTGCTTCCATTATGTAGGGAGCTAACCATTCTAAGTCCTTATCTATATCTATTGAGTGATTAAGGCCATTTAAGTCTTTCACTCTCTTAATCATACAACACCTATGATAATTTTAAGGCATCCTGGTGTAGGTCTTCTATTGTTCCACCATTTATAATAATTTGGTCATACTCTTCATCTGTTCCTAAAGAATTCTCAGCTACATGTCCTACTACAGGTTGCAGCTGACCTTTCTTATCTAAAGAGTTTAAGAGATGATCTGGGGTAAACCCAGGTCTCTTTAATCTTACTAAGATACAATCAAAGTTTTCTTTAAGTATCTTTCTTTCATTGGGGAACCTAGCATCTGTAATTACCCAGTTTACTTCTGGTTCTTTCTTCATTTTATTTACCAAAACTTCTGCGTGATAATCTTCAGAAATCTTTCTACAAATCTCTGTACCTACAAATTGAAATACTTCTCTTGGGGAAGTAAACTTCTTATAGGCTTTGTGTTCCTGTACATATTCTTCTACATATATTCTGTCAATCTCTTTTAAAGCAGCTGCTGATGTTTCCAGAGAGTGAGTAGACTTAACCCATTCAATAATTTTTTGAAGTTTTCTACGATCAAAGTCAATAGGAGGGTTAAGAGTTTTTAATTTGCCCTCTTGAGTATTCATATGAAAGTCTGAAAGACCAAATACAACCTGACACATATTCTTTAAGTTACCAGCAAAAGAGCCTTGTACAAAGCCCTTATTAATTAAAGCTTTAGCAAATTCATCTTTGCCAACCATCATCTCACCTGCTATTGCTATTACTTTTCCCATGTTATCCTCGTTTTGATACTGCTTCTGCATTTGTGAACAAATTGTTCTTGAGATCTGTTCTAAGTGTATATTTTCTTAATCTCTTTTTAAGATTTGCTAGTTGTACTTTAAGTTCAGCATTTTCAATAATTAATGCTACCTTAGAAACCTTTTTAGCTATCTTATCTATTTCTGTTGCGTCCATCATTATTTTAACCTCCATTTTCCATTAATTGAATTAATCATTTGTCGTGAACCATCGGAATACAACAAACAGGATGTATGGAACCAAGAAGAGGCTCCCACATTGTAATCTAATTTCAGTTTGCTGGTTGTACCAACTCTCCACACGCTTCTGAGAACTTCAGGTGTATGAGCATGTCCAATTACACATGGTCCATAAGCTTTCTCAAATGTTAGTAAGCTTCCACCTTTACTACCATTAGCTCCTTTATCCCCGTGAGACCCTAATTCTACCCCTGCAATTTTAAAGCTCTCATCTCTCTTTAAGAAGATAATTCTCCTAAACTCTTTAAGTTCCGCTACTTTCTTATTAGAAAGCTTTGGAAGATTAACCAAGGCATAAGCAAGAGGATCTTTCCTATCAATCATAGGAGCTATCAATTGACTTGCGAATCTAAGATTAGATGGATCAGTAAGATACCTTCCATCTTGAAGATACCTATCTAACACTTCATCATGATTAGACTTTACAAAGATGAACTTTCCAGGAATCCAAGTGAGTAACTCACTAACCTCAGTGTTAACGATAGATAGTTCTTCTTCTAAGCCCATTCTTTTATCCTCAGACAATTGAGCTTTTGTTACTGTCTTGTTCATGTCGTGGTGATTATTCCACTTACCATTAAATACATCATGCCCAACTAAATTCCTTACTCCTACTTCGCTACAAACTTCTTTCCAGGCTTGTTTAGCAGAAAGTTCATGCTCTCCAGCATGGTAGTCCCCCATAATAAGGGCCTCTGCACCTAGCTTCTCTATCTTTCCATTTGGGGAGTAGTATTTACCTAAGTCAAAGAACCTTCCGGTATTAGGTTCTGCTTGTACTTGTCTGTAGAAGTATTTCCCTTCAGGATCTAGCTCAACAATTAAGGCACCCAACACATGGTCGAAATTAGCTAGATATGAAGTTCTCTTGCTCATATAAACATCTGTTTCATAATCAGCACTAGTAACCGCACCTGTTGTCATAATAGGATGTGGCAACTTCTCATTTCCCGTAGGAATAAATTGAAGTCTTTGTTTAGGGGAAGCATAAATGAATGCTCCATCTTTCTGACTTAGCCTAGAAAGTCCTGTTGTAGGATCAATCTGTTTAGCTGATAGCTGAATCATACGAATATGAATGTTCTTATTTAAGGACAAATCATGCCCGATAATATGTTCATTCGCTAATGCTGGATCTAAAATCCAATCATCTCCTTGTCCTGGATTGGCGCAAGGAACTATAAGCAACGTAGATTTATTAGCCTTACAATAAACCTTTAAGGTTTTAAAAAACTTAGTATGAATAGGAGAATTAACTACTGCTGTGGTGATAACAAACCTATTAGACCCTTTAACAAGATCATTTATTTGTTTAAATTTCTGAGGGTCAAATAAAGAATCACTAATTACCCCCTTAAAACATTCAGGGTGTTCTTCCTTCATATAAGTTTTTAATTGACTGATAGAACCAAAATTATGTCGAATAGCTGTCCTGCTAATTTGATACTCTAAGAACTCTCGTGTATTAGGAAGACGCTTATTCTTCTTTACAAAGTCCTTAAAAGCATTAATTATTTCTGGTTTTTTGTTCATTCTTTAGTCTCCGATAATCGGTCTGCAATTATAGGTTCAGCCACCAAAGGAAGACTAAGCTTGTAGTTATTCTCCATGATATCTTTCATGATAACTGCTACTTGTTCTGCTTGATCTTCTCTAGCTTCCACAACAATTTCATCGTGAATTTGAATCAACACGTAAGCATCCAAGTTTAATTCTTTGAACTTCCTTCTCATAGCTATCATTGCTCTACTTACAATACTAGCAGCCGTTCCTTGAATTTTAAAGTTAATACTTAAATTCAATAGCTTATTTACTAGTAGCTGATCTGATCTTACCCTAGATTTGAGTAATTTGTCAATCCCTACAAAGCGTCTAACTCTTCCTGTCTCTGTTTTAACGTAACCAAGTTTCATGGCTTCCCCATGACAACGGTTAACGAATTTATACAGATTAGGTAATCCTTTCCAGTACTTATCAATCTTTTCTTGGGCCTCATCAAGTTCGCACTGAAGGGTATGCCCTAGCTTCCACTTCTTCATGCCGTAGGCTACCCCAAGGGCAATAGCCTTAGCTTCTTGCCTGATGTCTCCTGCCCCGTCTGCCTTCATTGTATTGGGGTTTCCTTTGTAGTCCATACAAAGTACCGCAATAGTGCCATAGAAGTCATCTCCACGGTAATAGGCGTCTATTAGAGCCTTTTCCTGGCTGTAATGGGCAAATACCCTTGGCTCTAGCTGAGAGTAGTCAGGACCGATAAGCTTATACCCTGGTCTAGCAATAATCCCCTGTTTAATCCTCTTATCTTCTCGTGGAAGATTCTGGAAGTTAGGTTCCCTACAAGAAAATCTTCCTGAGTCTGTTCCATGCTGAAGCCATCGTGGGCGTACTATACCTTCTTTTTGAGAGGTAAGAATACCATCTACATAAGTACTTACTAACTTAATGATCTTTCGTCTTTGCGAGACTTTAGCAACAAAGCTATAACTTTTAGCAAAGTGATCTAAAACCTCATCATCTACTTGAGCATTGTTCTTATCTGTGACCTTCATAGGTGTTTCACCTAAGCGATTAAAGAGAAGGTCTTTAAGTTGATCATTGCTGCTTAAGTTAATAACATATTTAGACTTTCCAAGTTCTAGATACATCTCTTGACGTGTTGTAAATAAAAGATCTGCGTATAGTTTTTCTAATTCTGTTTGTTGAATTAGCCCCATTTTCCATTGAAGTAATACATTCTCTGGGTGTGTTTTAAACTCAGCCTCTATAACCTTTTTAACAAAAGAAGTTTCTCCTTTTTTATCATAATAAAGAGTTAATCCTGAATTTATATAAAGTTGTTCAAACAGCAATCCTCTACTTTTTAATGGATAAGCTTCTGTTAATAGTTCATTTTCTAAAGCTTCATAATGTTTTAAATAGTTTTTCTTAAGCTCTTCATGAGCTTCTTTTTCAAGTTGGTCTGCTTCCGCTGTAAGTGTCTTTTTAAGGTCTTCAAAATAAGGGATATCACACATTACCCCTCTTCCAATCATATGATCAATAACAACCTCATTAAGAGGCATTACCTCATCAGTATAAAAGAAATTAACTAGCCCTTGTATTTCAAGTTCGGTGTGCATTACTCCAAAAATCTTAGCGGTTAAATCTACGTCTGCACATGCATACTTCCCTAAAATATCTAAGTCTGCCATGTAAATGTCTTTGTGGTCTTTGTTCCATTTACCACCATTATGTATTACGGAAGCTTTTAATTCTTCTTGTTCATCTTTGGCTTCCTCCCCAAAGATTAGAACAGCTATATCTTTTAGCCCATGCGGTCTACGTTCATCAAGTGTGTGTTTGAGAAGCATGGTATCTGCATAAAGATTCTTTAGGCAATCAGCTCCGATAGTTTGTTTAATAACTTGCACATCGAACGGGCTGTTATGCATAATTAGTTTAGCTTTGGAGTGTTCTAGTAACTCAATCAATCCTGTACGCAAAAGAAACGCTCTATGATCATCAATAGTATCTAGTCTTGTATTAGTGATCTTATTTTGTTCATCCCTTTCAACAGTGTAATTGTGCATGGGGAAGTAAACGGCTTCTCCCTCTGCTGGACTAATAGAAATCCCCATAAGCTTACAACTAAGAGTATCAAGAGAGTTAGTCTCGGTATCAACAGCTAAAAATCCAACATTTCTTTTTAAAATGTCTAGATAGTTAGTTTGATCTTCAAGGGTATAAGCTATGTAATAGTTCTTAGTCATCTTTATGTTCTAACTGTTTCCTTAGTCCCGCCAATTCCATTTGTTCTTCTTGTACTAAATCTCTTACAATACCAGAGGCTCCATGAAAGAACAAATCAATTGTTCCTGTATCCCCCATACGATTTTTAAACATCTTTATGCCCATGATATAATCATAGTCTGGATGAGAGTCTTTAAAAGGACGGAAACAATTTACTTGAGTGGAAGCTTTTTCTTCCCAAGCTCCTGAGCCTTTGGCTAATATCATTTCATCATTAACATTGTTTCTACTGGTTTGTGATAGCCCTAGAATACAAATATTCTTATTCTTAGATAGTTCTGCTAAAGAGTGAGCATTGAAAGTATCATTAGCAAAACCTAAATAGTCAGATTTAATTAGCTGGACATAATCAATAATTACTAACTTGACCTTCCTACCCCACATGTTTTCTTGTCGGTCAATTTCCGCACCAATGTCTTTTACGGTCATATGAGTTTGAGAACTGATAAGCACGTTCTCTGAGACCTTTTCAAATGCTTCTAAAGACTTACTCATAAGCCCTTCATCATTTCGTGCATGGCCTTCCATGAACTGCTTACCACTAATGATCTGCTCTTTAATATCTTCAGCTAGAAGAATGGGGGCACATCTTTGGATAAGCATCTCTTGGCTCATATCCATATTAAAAAACAATGCAGGGATATTCCCTTTGCTTGCATTATTCATGATGTTGAGCATAAAACTAGTTTTACCAGTACCAGGCTTACCCACAATTAAATTAAATGTACCTAAGTAAAGAGGCATCCTCTCATCAATAGTAGTAAACCCCGTCTGTACAACATTGGAGTGATAACCTTTATACCAAGACTTAGAACGCTTGTAAGCATCTAGTAGGGTAATAACGTCGGCCTTTGATTCTTCAAATTTCTTGGGTGCTAAATGACATTTCCTGCTGCATACAGCATCAAGTACAAAGTCATTACAACCATAATCATAGTCGTTCTTAAATACTTGTGAAACAATGGTGTCGATCTCTGGCTCAAGAATTGGGTCCATTTGAGCCTTCTTAGGGTCTCTAGCATTCATTAAGTCTAACACACCAAGAAGTTTAGCTTTAACTACTGCTTGTGGCATACCAGTCTTACGCTCATGGTCAGCAATCCTCAATAGAGCATTGTTTCTACCTTCAACGTAGTCACCTTGGCATAACCTCCAAATACATGTCTTAAACATTCTTGGGGCATTACGGTCATCTGTTAGCCCTTCAGAAGTTATAGAAGGAAGACTAATAAGTTTTCGGCTTACTGTTTCAACTTCCACCATAGACTTACTAAGTAGGTCTGATAGCTTAGATGCATCCGATAATATGTCAAATAGATGAGGTATTCGTATTTGTACAGCAAAGCGTTTAATTTCATCAATCGTTGAATTTCTCAACATAGGGACTGATAGACTAGTTTTAAACAGTCTGACTGGACGACCATCAACATCTGATTCTTTATCATGTAAAGTACCGGCTATTCTGTATAACCTAATATGGTTGTATATTCCTTTGTCAACCGTTTTTAGATCACCAGCAATTGCTAAACAGATCTTCTTTACATATAAAGGAGTGTTTTCACTTAAGGCTCCATCTAAGCCAACTATACCCTTAGTTCGTATTTCAACCGCAAAACCTTTTCTACCACTAAAGAACACACCAATTTCATTCTCTTTTACACTATAATCAGCAATAAGCCTATCAATTAGTGTAACAGCATCTTGTCGTGATAATTCAAGTTCTACGTTATCGAAATCCCATACAAGGTATTCAACTCCAGACTTGCCTTTAAATCCTTTTACTGATCCAGTTTCAGTTACATGCTTAAGCATTTCCTCTGTGTAGTGGAAAAGCCCTCGGTAACTATCTTTATAAGGATCAATATTTTCATACAGCTTGTCGAGAAGAACTACCTTATTTCTAAGGGAACTAGATCTCAATTCCTCACGGAATTCGATATACAAACTCATAGAACCTCGGTTCAACTATTCTTTGAAATAAACTACAATGACGCCATCTGGGGAATTTTCCTTCTTCTTTTCCTTCACTGGGTAAAGGACCACATTTGCTTCGGTAGAAAGGTTTAGCAATCCACCTGAAGCCTTGTGACGAAGAAGAACCTCAAATTCATCTTGGGGTCGTTTTCCAGTAAATGCTACTGACTGATTATTACCCTTTGTACTTGAGTTATTCCAGAAAGAACCAATAATCTTTGATTCACTTGGTTTTCTATTCTGTTCCATTTGTTTTCTCCTCTTTAGGTTGTTCTTGACTAGTTACTTCTTGGGTTACTGGGGCACTAGCCTTTGCTTCCAGATCCAATTTTCTTTGTGCCATCATATAATCATACAGCAAAGCGTACTTAGCTGCAAGTATTTTCTGACCAATATCAAATATAAATTTCTCTTGTTCAGATTGGAACTTACTGACTATCTTTTCACCAGCGTAAGGTAACTTAAATAGGCCAGTAATAATCCTTCTCAAGGCTCTTGCACTTAGTTTTCTGGACAGATCATTAAAAATCTTCATTCCAGAAGTATGCTGATTCGCAGCCATAAGTCGGCTTTGTTCAGCATTGAACTCTACTCGTTCTCCTGACTTCTTTTCTTCCTCATGAACAGAGGTTACTACTGCATCTGTAACTTTGGCTGCCTCTTCATCAATCCTGGTTATTTCGGCTTCTGATTGTTCAAGGGTCTCTGTTTTTACTTCTTCCATGATTACCCCTGCTGTTTCTTAATGGCTTCTTGGATAACACTCTTTTTAAACATTACATTCGTTGCCTTTGGAAATACTGGGGTAGTTCCACCATGAGCATCTACTACAACATTTGTAGGTACAACTTTTACTTCTGCAACTGTAGGTTTAGAAAATCCCGTTGGGGCTGAACCCGTTACTGCTACCGTAACTGTTTCTGCTTTAGCTGCTACTGGAGCAGACTTAACAAAAGGATTACCAGTAGTTGGCTTAGTAGCAAACCGCTTGCTAGAAGCTGTCGATACTGAAGTTTCACCTGTTTCAATCTCTGGATCATCTGAACTGTAAGAGAACGTTTGAAGAAGGAAGTACTTAAACCCTCCTGTCAAAGCCTTATACACACCCTTATCTGTTGAGTCAAACCCTTGAACTGGGATACTGACCGTGAGAGTCTCAGGGGATTCAAGATCTAAGATCTTATAGTCAACTACGAATGTAGTAATCAATCCTGATTCTTTTTGCACGATGGTTAAGCTATTCTCTCTTGTTACAGGAAGAACCTTAATTTTATGTTTAATTTCCAAGGCTCGGAACTCTTTCATAGCATCCTCACCTTTGACATAGCTATAGTTGAACTTAGCATTAGTTCCTGTCTTAGACAGAGAGCCAAGCTCAGTGGTAATTGCTGATAGTTTTTCAAGTAGTGTCATTATTTATTCTCCTCATTTTTAAATATATATTTACTCTTATCCCCGAAATGGCACAAGTGATAGTAATCACAAAGTCCATAATTTTTACATGCGTTTAAATTTTTAATTCTTAGTCCTTGATTCATAACACTTGCTAAAGTGGAAAACCCGTTCATAAAATCATTTTGCCTATCTTTAGAGATTCTGTCAACAAGTATTTGAACCTTGGCTTCTGGTATCTCATCCCACTCACCTTTACATCTTACCCCATTTACATCATTATTACAAGTCCTATGTGTACTATCCTTTAGGTACCCACACTTAGAACATAGAGCTTTTCCATCCATTTGTTTCAATAGAACTATATAACCGGCTAAATCTGTTCCTACTTCGTCCCCTACTGCTGCTGTATATAGTGTCAGTTGCTCTGCTAAAAAGATAGAGTCTGCATCATAATAAGAGGCAGAAGTCTTTAAATCAATGATAATAGGCTTATCATATCCTTCAAGTTCTGCTATAAGATCAATATACCCAACAACATCTACTCCTTCTGCTGTTTTTCCTTCAATCTTATGTTGAATAGCAATTACCTTTTTAATTTTGGGGAGCACATCTCTTACAAATGCTTCAAGCATTAGAAGTCCCTTATTCTTAAGGGAAATCCAACAAAGCTTATTAAACATTAAGAATTCATTCTCCTTGAGTGGTTTGTGTTCTTTTTGTTTTTCAGCTTTAATGGCATCTTCTGCTTTAACTTCTAGCTCTCTTTCCCAACTAGACACAAAGAGTTTATCTTCTGAGGATCTAATAACTACTGAATCATAATCCTTTTGTCGGTACCTCATATTAAGATCATTAACAGCTAGATTCCAACCTTTTTCAGCATGATTAAGAAATACATCCTTGTATCCTTTTAATCCTTCTTCCCTAGTTCCATTTTGTACATTGGTTAACAGAAACGCAATGGAAGTATCAATGGCGATACCAAAACCTAAACTAGAACCCATTTCAATAGGCTTTACACGTTCAATATATCTTAAGTAGTGTTTTTCTTGGCACTCCTTCCAGGCTTGTGCAGCCGAGTGCGAGACATAAGTTGGCAATTTAATATTACTCATTTAAGTACCTAATAGCCTTTGTTAAGATTTTAATATTATCAAAAAACTTACCCAATCCCACATTACAGTTATCACAAAGAAGTCCTCTAATTATACCAGTTTTATGATTATGGTCAACTGCAAAACGTTTATGTTCATACGGCATTCTTAAACAGATAGCACATTTTCCTTTTTGTTTATTAAGCATACCATCATATGAACCATAAGGCAAATCAAAAGTATATTTTAAGTGTCTATCTTTATATCTATTCTTATTTTTAGCTATATATCCTTTAAACCATTCTTTTTTCTTAGCCTTGTTTTTAGGATCTGCCCAATATTTTTTCATGTATTGACTGTGACATTCTTTACATATAGATCTAATTTTAGAATTATCTTTTCTAAGATAGAAAGAAGAAGCTTTCTTAGACAAGTTGCAAGATTTACATTGTCTATATGTAGGTAGTTTAGTCATTAATCACATCCTGTATATCTTTAAGGTCTTTCAATATCTTTCTACAAAGTAGAACACGTTCTTTTAGTTCAGGTAAGGAAGACATTCCTTCCATTACTCTATGAAGAGGGTTTTCTTCCTTCTTCAATGTGATCAATTCTATCTTAGTTTTGGCCAGCAAGTCAAGATAAACTTTTACTTTACTTAACAGGATGTTATTTACGTTGCTCATTTTTAGTAGCTTTTCCTTTTACATTAACATATTCCGAAGGGTTAGTCCAGTATCTTCCACCACTAGCTTCAACTAACTCATAGAATGTACCTTGTGGCTTTGGTTTTAAATGACCTTTGGCTGAGTGTTCACGATATGGTATTTTATCTCTAATTGCAGCAAACTTCTTATCATTTACTGGGACAGCTGTAACAGCAACAACTTTTGCCAGTGTATTTCTTGGCAAATCAGAAATGTAAATCTTACGAGACAACACTACTCGTCCCTTAACTGGATATGTTTTATCAAACCATACTTCTTTTTTACCAGGATTTAGTATAACTTCTCGTTGCTTATCTACTGGTAAATAGAATACCTCGTGGTTTTGGAACCATTTCTCCCAAAACTTATCTTCTTTAACTGTTTTCTTTTTAAAAGAAACAGGTTTAATTTCTTCTGCTTTAACTTCTGACATTATCTCTTTCCTTTAATTCCTTTACCCATTTATTATGCATACCCATATATTTCTCAACCATTTGTTGAAACTTTGGTGCATCTTCGGGCTTCATAACAAAACAATCGAAGTGACCATACTTACATTTATACCCAAAAAGATACTTAAGAGCTACCCATGCTCTCTGAAACACATTTAGATGTTGACAAAGAAATGAGCCTGCCCATAACTCTGGTGGCCAATCTTTATCAAACTCATCGTCAATAGCAAAGGTTAGCCTATGCTCATCTGAGTGACAATGACATTCAAAATATTCAGTCTTTAACATATTTTCCTTAACTTATGTTTAATTGTACATGCCCAGTGGTTAATTTAGTAGATTCATAGTTACTAACATCTAGGATATCATAATGATTTATATCATCTTCCGTATATTCAGCCACTAATACTACTAAATTTTGATCTACCTTTTCCAGTAGCTTTATAAGTTCTTTTACCGTCATAATTTCTCCTATTATACCACATTTTAGCCCTCCCTGCAAGGTTTTTTAAGATATCTAGCAGCTTTTCTAAGTAATTTAGGGTTATCTTGGAAGAATCCAATCCCTCTGTTACAATTACTACACAAAAGACCTCTAATTCTATTAGAGATATGATCGTGATCTACAGCTAATGCTATCTTCATATCTTTTTGTTTTAGTGGACAAATCTTGCATTTACCTCTTTGTTTAAACAAAAGATATTTATATTGTTGAATAGTAATCCCATATCTAGTTTTTAATACACCAGATTGGATAGAAGTGCCAAATTCTTGTCTATATTTCTTCTTATATTCTAACAACTTAAGTCTATTGTTTATTCTATATTTTTTACTTCGATCTGCTTCACATAATATACATTCGGATCTTAGTTTGTCAGAAGAAAACTTACTATTATAGAAACTAGTTAAATATTTAATTTCTTTACATTTAGTACATTTTTTCATAAAAGCCCTTGCCTATTGGATTTTCACCAATCGTGATTCTCTAGCCCTGGAAGTTACGGAAGAATCTGAAACGCCTCCAATCGGTATACCTGCATTATCATCTCCGCGTGAACGAACGAGGCAAGGATAAACTTGGTAGCGGGGCTGGGAATTGCACCCAGGACTTAAGCTTATGAGGCTTACGTTTTACTACTTCACTACCCCGCAATAATCATTCTACCGACATTTCTTACGTACTGTCAATAATTTATGTTTTAAAATTAAAGATAATCCTTCAACTGGTATAATCTCTTGTCTAAACTTAGGATACAGACTCTTCTTTGTAGAAATCCAATATATAAGCTCTTCAGGGCTACAATCCATTGCTCTTGCCCCTACATCCTCTGCTTTTTTAACAGCATGGATAGTTCCTTCTTGGAATCCCATCTCAGCTTCCCCTACTGCTCCTGGTTTAGCCAAATAACTAAACAATACTTTGTCCCCTTTTTTCATCCCATTCCTACATTCTCTTTATTTGGACCTTCAGGAATATTTAAAAACTTTCTCCAATGTGTCCAAGCCCATTCAGCTGAGTGAGGCGCAGGAGACCAAAATCCCCATTCCCTTTTCTTCTTTCCTAAGACAACAAATGTCAAAGGCCCTTGATCTGCTGTATCTAATGTAAGATGCTTATCGAGTATAACTCTGTGAATATGTTCAGCTTTTCTAAACAACAGATCCCCTGGTTTAGCTGATACTGTAGTGGTAATCCAGTAGTACCTTGTATTCTTAGCGTAGAAGTCTTTACGTAAGATGTTATCTTTGTATCCACCTTCTAAGATGTAAGTAAAGAAAGGCCAAGGATGATCATGGTATGTATCATCATCAGACCTAAGAAAGCGATGAAGGTATATACCAAACCAACGTGTTTTAGCAACAACATAACGAATCATATAAACGTCTATGTCGTTTTTCTCTCTGCCCGTAATATGAAACACTTGGTTCTTCTTTATTGCTCTTTTCATTAACCAAGCTGCTAATAGTCTCATTAACTTCAGCATTCTTCCATTCCTTATACTAAGATTAAAAAAGGGTCAACTCTGCATTATACCCGCGACTATCTCCCCACGCAAGGAGGGAGAAGGAGTGCAAAGCTCGTTACCAAATGTCGGCTCCATGACCCGCAAATCTACTATACCTTTTCTTTAACTTCTGTGTCAACTTCTTTTTTATACTCTTCGGATAGCTCTTCCTGTTCCTCTTCAAATGGAACATGGTTAAGCAAAGACTTCCTCTAATCATCTGTTAACTGTAGTTCATCTAAAAGTTCAGGTGGCACGTTCATAAGCTCCTCCAAAGTCATATCTGCAACCCATTGACCTCTATATTTATGTCCTAAGATAGCATTATAATCAGCCATTTAAATCTCGCATTTATCTCCAGAACATGCTAACGCTTGCGCTCCTGTTGTCGAGTCTTCAAGTTCATATTTGGAGAGTTGTTTATAATCAATCTCAGGGAAGGCTTTCCTTGCCTTTTCATATTCCTCTTCTGTGATCTCCTCGTAAGGAGCCAGCTGATAATGACCACCATCATAAGGAAGAAAGGAAACGCCGATAATATCATCAAAATTTCTAAAAACATAAGCTCCTACCTCTGCCCATTCATGGTCGTTAACATATATTGTACAAGACTGGTTGTGTTCACACCAGCTATTTTGAATCTTTTTATACCACTCTAACTGTTCAATGGCACTCATTTTATCCCTAGTAATACAATTCTTAGGTGCTTTTACAGGGAATGTTGCTACCCATGTATCAGGATTATCTTTATCCTGCCCTACTTCGGGTTCACAGGGCACCCCTTGGGTTCGTAGCATTTTGAAGAGGGGATCTGTTGAGGAAATCCGTACTCGTCTGTAGTAATAACGTGCGTATCTTGGATGACAGCCTGAAGCTGCGTCAACCAACTGGCTAACGGTACCACTAGGCTTCCCAGTAGTAATAGAAGTACTGAGATTAATCCCAAGACTTGAAGAGGCTTTTTTAGCTGTTTTAATTGCATAATCTTTTAATATCTCTAATTTCTCTTCAGTTAATAGTTTAGGATTATCAAGTTGCCCCGTTAAAGACACACCTAATAATCTTTCTTCTTCACAATTCTTTTTCCACTCAGCTCTAATATATTTAAAATTAGTGTAAGTAGATTGGATAGCTCCAATCCATACAGCTACTCTAACTTTATTAATTAGATCATCAAAAGAATCTGTGGATCTAATAACAACTTCACTCAGATTACAAAATTCATATGGTCTAAGAAGAATCTCACCACAAGGATTGCTTCTTTCTTGTCCAGTAAACTTACGTCTTGGAGCATACTCAGCTAATTTAGAGATATTATAGATACCTCTTTCACCTGTACCTGAAGCCGCTAGGTTAAACCATTCTCTTAGAAAGGTAACACTACTAGGCTTAAATTTAAACACTGCTGAGTTATTACTCATGTATCTAATAGTAGGCATAGGATGATTCTTAGCTTTCATTAAAAGCTCGTCTTCTAGGTCACTAAAAGAAATAAGACTTGACCGTCTTACTCCTCCCACTACTACAATTTCTGCAATCTTACAACAAATGTCATGGCACTCTAGGCTTGTTAGTCTTCTTCCTTGAGCACCAAGGATAATCTTCTTCACAAACTTATGAAGACTAATAAGTGGATCTGGACCAGAGGCTCTTCCTCCCATTGTCTCTAACCTAGCTCCTCTTAGCCTTACTTTTGTGTAATCAAATTCAATATCTAGTCCTTTGAACAGATTGTCCAGGCTTATTCGTAAAGATTCAGCCCAACCTTCTTTAGAATCTTGAACTACATGTACCCCAGCTCCATCGCTAGTTTGTAGTTTAACTTCAGGAAGCTGAGAGATATACTCATTCTCTACAGAAAATCCTACTCCTGTTCCGCACATAAGAATGTATAGAAGCTCTGAAAAAGAGAACAAATCTTTAATAGGTAGATACGAGCAATTATAGCTTGCAACGTTGTTATAAGACATTGCATAGCCAGCACTCCACATAGCTCTCATAGAGGGCATTACGCCCATTTCTAAGATTTGCTTTTCAATTTCATGTCTAATTTTTTTTGATAGCTTAGTTTGAAGAGGTAATACTGTATTTTTAATATACCTTGTAACTGTTTCCTCCCAAGTTTCTCTCCTCTTTTTAGAGGGAATCCAACGAGAATAAGTTCGATAAAAAACAAACTCTGATAGTTCGTTTCGGAAAGGATCAGTCACTTCAAACTCCGATCAAATTAATACGTTTCGTCTTCTTCTACTACTTCATCTTCATCGCTTAATGACTTAAGAATATCTTGAGTTTCTTGACGTTTAATCTCTTCACTCAATCTTTCTTCAAGATAATAGACTACTTCTTCTACATTTTCCATAGTCTCTATCTCGTCAATAAGTTCTTCTAGTAATCTAGTTGTATTCATACCTCTTCCTGTTCTATCTCTGTAAATTTCATTATTAACTTCTTTGCTTTCTTCAGTCTATAATACGCTGAACTTACATTCTCGTCAATCTTTTTTATTTCCTCAATTGTTTTAAAGTTACAATAGTATTGTACCAGAATGTCTCTGTAAATAGTAGATAAAAATCTACCAAACTTCTTTAATAGTCTTTGATACTCTGCAAATTCTCTAAGTTTTTCTAAAGCTCCGTCTCTTTTTTTGTCTCCCTGAATTGCAGTAAATATAGTTGCTGCTGGGATATTCTGTTCTTTAGAAATCTCTTCATAGCTCTTTCCAAATAAAAAATGTTCTTTAATAATCATCTTGTCACGTTCAGATATAGCACCCCAAGGAATATCATTCATAGTTAGTTTATCTCTTTCTATAGTAACACATGCTTCATTTTGCATATGTTGATAAGAAAATATATCTTCCATCTTTGGAGATAAACTAAACGGAACAGTTGGGAGTGTCTTTTTATTCCCTCGTTCTATATAAGCTCTCATTTGTGGACAGAGTTTTGTACATGAGTCTCTAATTTCGCAAACTGCACAAGGGGTTACTAATTCACATATACCATCTGCATCGGCACAAGGTTGTCTTTTAGGACAATGTGTACATACATCCTGTCTATATTGAATTTTAAATACTTTCTCATTCAAGATTCAACTCCCCAACATTTGTTTCTAGGGTTGGATCAGTATAAAATGCTTTTCTCACCCCTGCCTCTTTTAAAATAGCTTGACAATCAGGACAAGGACGGCACATACCTATTTTACCATCTAACCGTTCTCTATAAACATATATAATAGCTCCAATGAGCTTTCTACGATCAATACCTATAATAGCATCTACTTCAGCGTGTAGTTTCTTCTTTGGATTTCGGCTAGTAATAAGAGGGTGTGTCTTATCCATCTTGTTAAAGCCTACTCCTACAATTTGTTTCTTATTCACAACCACAGCACCTATACGAACACGATGCTTAGATTTAAAGCATAGTTCTCTGGCTAATCTAAATTTGCTGTGATGTATAAACATTATAATCCTCTGACTAATGCCTTATAAGTTTTATACACTATTTCTTTACCTTTTCCTAATACTTCTTCAGTAACTCTTACTGGGATCTTACTTTTATGTACCTCTTCAGCAGTTTGGGGATCTCCCTGTCCAATACAAAGATATGCCACATTAGTATGTTGTGTTTTCTCCGTATGATAAATTGTCACTCTTTTGACACCAGGATTGCCCATTTCTTGACAAAATTCTGTCGTTCTTTTGACAATATGGGCTATAAGTTTCTCTGTAACAGGGCTACTACCTTGTAGAATAATAACTTCAACGTTTGTTTTCTGCTCTTCTGGAGAGGGAACTGTAAGTACCTTATGCCCACATCCAGTTAACAAAACTAACATACATAACATATATAACATTTTCATAATGGATCTTCCCCACATAGTTTCTCTGTTCTCATTGCTTCACAGGCATAGCTTATAAAGCCTCTAACGGTAGGGCTTCCAAAAAAGTCTTCTTTAGTATGATTATAATCAGCATCATGTTCTTTTTCTCTTAAAACAACATGGCCTAGTTCATGAAGAATTTGTTGACAGATGTATTCATGGGTATCTGGATAATGAATGATAATATTGCTACCCGCTAAACAAGCTGCCCCGCCACAATATTCTAACACCTTATCTAAAGGTGCTGCGGTAATCGAGTAATAGGATTCATAGTCTCCGAAGTATTCTCTAACCTTAAGATCTGCATGGTCTGCTTCACATTGAACGTCTGCCCCTTTTATTTGCATCAATTGGGGGTTCTGAACACATCCTACTAACAACAATGTAAACCACAAATACTTCAAATTACCCATCCTTTTGCTTCTAATGCTGAAATGGCTATTGGACATACATTCTTTTCCTTAACACAGTTTAACATAAGTTTAGCCACATGTCTAATTTCTGGTTGAGCATGATCTGAATTACGAAGTTTCTGATAATTAGCAAAGCTTCTTAGATTGAAGATAGTTGTACGTTCTGTCATTCCACCTGTAGGTACTACTCCTCTTGCTATTTCTCTAACACGCTTGTACTCTTTATTAGTAATAATACCAGCATCTTGAGCCTGTTTAGAAAAGTAGATCATGTCATTATATGCTGCAATAGCTGCATCATGCATGAATTCTAAATTGTTGGTAAGTTGATTTGAGATAGGAGGACTAACTGTTTCTACTCTCTTCATCATCTCTTTCACATCATCTGGGATGCTGTAATAATCACTTGGCAATGTTCTATATCTTCCTGATAATCCATTATGAGATGCGATGCGGTGTGTTACAACTTGTCTATCTGTGAAGATAGGAATACGCATCCAAAACTTGAAAATTACAGATTCAAACGGGGTACCATGACTACCATTTGCCATTAGGTTAATAACTCTCTTAACCTCTTCTTCAGTTCTGTTTTGTTTTTTGTCTTGATCTAAGCTGCTAGTCCATGCAGTTTCAGCTATACCTCTGTCTGAACCCATCGTGTCAATCAACTGAACCTGTATTTGCTCAAACCCCATAATAATACCCCTCTAGAATTTCTTTAAACCTTTTTGTTTTTAAATATGCCCCATTTTTGAATTCAATAGCACCTATTTTTATTAAAAAGTATCCTATCTCGTGTAAGGAAGTATGGGCTTGTCTATGTTTAGAATGATTTTCACAAAGAAATAAGTTATCAATTTTATTATTAAGTTTGTCTCCATCAATATGATGAATGGTTTCTTTTTTAAGAAGTTTTCTTCCTAAATGTTTCTCTATTACAACTCTATGTTCTCTTTCATAAACAGACCAAGGGGATTTAACATTAATTCTATCTCTAATAGTTACTAATCTATAACCATCACTACTAATGTAAGAACCACCTTTCCAATTAGGAGACTTTGAACCTAGTTGGTCTTTTCTTTGAATTCCTTTGGGATTAGCATTTTTATGTTCTTTTGCCATGTTGTCCTTTAAAAAATGGAGAGCCTAACAGCAAGCACTACATTTCTGTAGCCTGGGTCTTTCGAGGTCTCTGGTCTACTCTCCTGCTACTATAGACCTTTTTTCGCAGTTTTTCCTTTAGGAAGCTGTGACGTTTGAAGCTTGGGCACCTTTAGCGCCTTGAGTCACTTCGTACTCAACTGCATCACCCTCTCGTAGGGTCTTAAAACCTTCTCCGCTGATTCCTGTGTGGTGAACGAATACATCTTTACCGTCTTCGCCTGTAATAAATCCGAAGCCTTTTTTCTCGTTAAACCACTTTACTGTTCCTTTATTCACTTAGTACTCCTGTTTCTTGTTTTTCTAGATTATTAATTACTATACAATCACTTATGTCTTTAAGGGCACGTCTGTACCCTCTTGCATGAATCTCTGTTATCTTACCTCTTTTTTGAAGGTAATCCAAGGCTGCGTTCATACCTAACAGTCTTGTCTTAAGTGTCTCAATTGGTCTCATTATAGCTCCTTATTGGGGTTAATGCGCCTTTTAAGGCACTTTATCGTCTTTTCCTGGCTAGGGCAGCTATCAGCATGATAACCCCTACAAATGTCAATATAGAGGCTACAAGGGCCATTGGTATCCAGATGGGGGATAATACCCACATCCAGGACCAATTAATGACATTTCCCAGCTTTAGACCAATGAATAGGAGAGCTAGAAGCCCTGTAAACCCTATTGATGGTCCCTTTATTTCAACTTTATTACTCACGTTATCCTACCTTTACTTGATGAAGTTTATAGTCCCTAGTTCTGTTCAAATGATCGTTCTTACATCTCCACATGATACCAGATTGTTTAACGCCTTGAGTTTTAGCAACTAGGACAGCAATTGCTTCTTCACCACAGTCATGGCACTTATTTTCAATCTTTTCTTTGATTAAAGCCATTACTTAGCCTTTACCTTCCAGAATTCAGATTCAAGGGCTTGTTTCCCTACTGTCTCAATGATTCGTGCTCTAAGTTCAAAAAGCTTATCCCAAGTTGCTTGGTCGAATTGGCCTTTATTTCGGCTGTAATGAGTCATAAACCATTGGAGTCTAGCAAAGCTTCCATTTAAAAGTTGTCTATTCGTCATCTTTTTTTCCTAAAGTTTGGTTAGAAACATCAATAATCATTGTACCGTCTTCACATTCTTTAATGAATGCATCGTCATCTTCGATAGTAATAGTCATATCAGGAGTAACTATTTCATAATCTTCTCCTGTAGCAGCATCACGAAAGATAGTAGGCATATGTATAAGTTCTCCCTTTCTAGCGGTAAAGCTCCCTCCTACAAATAGATAGCCTTTTAGCCCTTTTGCTGATTTAGTCTGTTTCACTTTAATCTATCTCCCCTACAATTATTAAAGCACCTGTCATATAAATTGGGTATTTTCTTTTTGTAAATCCTATCAGTTCAAATTCTGTTCCTGCTTTAAATATCTGTTTTATCGGACTACCACTGGGCCGTTTAAGAAGCTTTTCTCCCCCACTGAAAGGATCTGATAATATCCATTGAGATGCTTCTTTCATAACTTTTTTATCGCCAATTTTCATATCTCACTCAATGTAAGCTATTATACACCCTTTATTGTTGTTGTCAAATGTCCAAGATATCTCATACTCTTGTAAGGTATCTATTACTTCGGATCTAATTTTACCATGTCCTGTTATCAATGTCAACTTATGTGATTTTCTGGTCTTAAGTACCTGAAATAATAGAGAATCCATATGAGCTGAAGCCTGTTCTAATCGTAACCCGTGGAAATCCTTCTCTATTTTAATCATATCATGCCCTTTTTAATAGGTTTCATCATAGGTTGTGTTATCTCGTCTTTATCTTTATCTGAACCTATTTCAATAAGGTCTACATAATCAACATCTATAATTTTAAATCCATACGGACCATCTGTTCCCTTTATTCTGGGATCTCCTTCACAGTCTGGGCAATACCTCTCTATGTTAAAAAGTGGCTTAGTGTCTCTGCCACACTTTTTACATTTAAACTCCGTATGATTGATCCTTTTCGGCATTACATGTACTCTGTTTCCTTTGGCTTAATCTTAAACGATTTAAACATTTTTATCAAGCAATGTTCACAAATTGAGAACCAATATCTTGTGGCATCTGATAATACTACAGACTCCCAATGCCCAGTAACTCCTATCTCTTCTATACCTGTGAACAATTCTGCTGGGTAGTCTTTAGCACAATTATTGCACGTATATGTTTGTACCGCATCTACCTCTATCTTCTTGATTTTAATCATATATTTGTTATCACCTGAAATCTATCGTCTAATAATTTAGACACAATTGGTTTAACTTCTTTCTCCCAATTTCTTCCACCATTTCCGCATCCTGGACGAGGCAAAACTACTGAAGTGTACTTCTTTTCATTAGTAATAGCAACTAACTCTCTACAGCTTTGTGCTATTAAATCAAGATCAGCTTTATCCCACCAATACTTCTTAACAGGGAAGGTAAGCATATCTTGCGTATTATAGCCAGATGCTTCGTCTATGTAATTAGTTATAACAGTATGAATTTTAAATACATGATTCCCGTTGGCTTTAATTAAAGACCCAGCATGTTTACTTAAACCTGGGTACCTATCACTAGCCTCTTTAGCACAACCTCTACCCATTACCAACGTTCCATCTTTCTTGATGAAGGCATTAGTAGTAATACATATGGCTGATGCTTCTTTTTGCGCCCAAAGATTTCCAGTGATCTCTTTCATTAAAACCCCCAAGGATCTGGTATTAACTTATGTCCTGCTTCAATAGCTTGTTCAAAAGTATCTGCTGAAACAGACACAGGCTCATCCTGTATATCCGTCCACGAAATCTTATACTCATAGCATGAACCACAAAGACACCCCTTTGCTAAGGTATATTCTATCTTGGCAAACTGTTCAACAATCATACCTGATAGCCAACCTAATTTCTCTTTGTCTGTCATGACGTAATCTCACCTTTAATAATCTGTTTGATCGTTTCAATATTAACAGGGTAGTAATCCCAATTCTCTACAGCAACACAAATCATTTTACCACTGATCTTCCAATGACCATGTACGTGCCCATGAATAAGCCAACCACCTTCATTCTTAGGTCTGCGTTCCATATATTTAAGGTGGTAGTCCTTATCTTCCTCACTAGGTTTAGGGGCGTAGGGGTAATGACACAATAATACTGGGATACCATCAATGTCAATAGTCTTTCTATCTACCACTTCAACGAAGCCTGCTTTAAGAAACAACTCAGAGCCTCTATCATGATTACCCCTAATCAGAGTCTTTACCCCATTAAGAGCTGTTGATAAAATGGCCACATCTTCTCTTTTACCAAAAGTAAAATCACCCAGATAGTAGACTGTATCCTCTGGCTTTACGACTTCATTCCATCTTTTAGTCATCTCAGTATTCATGTGCCACGTATTACCAAAAGGTCTATCCTCGTATTTGATGATGTTCTTGTGGCTAAAATGGTGATCTGATGTGAACCAAATTGTGCTCATATTCTTCTTTAAGGCCCTTATCTTTAATAAACTTTTCTGCTTTTTCTAGCTTTTGTTTTGTAGTTACACGTACAAACTTTACTGGCATATTTGAAGTTACGTCCCAGAGAATCACGTTTCTTCCGCTTTGAGAGCATTTTACTTTCCCAACTTCTTGTACAAGAGACATATTTCTAAGTTCAGCAAATCTAGTATTAGTAGAATAAGCTCTGATTTTTAAAGAGTTAGTTGATTTAGCTATATGATGAAATACTTCATTAGCTGTTAAAGGCCCATAATTAAAGAGAACATCATATACTTCTTGTTGTCGAATTCCTAATGTGCCTGAAGTTTTTAAATAGTTATATGCTTCAATACTAGTTTGTCGTGTCATTTTATCTCCTTTTATAGTTAATCCCTCTGGCTCCGAGCCTACGATTCGAACGTAGAACTTACGCTTTAACAGAGCGCCGTGATACCATTTCACCAGCTCGGACCACAAGAATCAACCATTCTGTTTTGATCTTAGCATAGCTTCCATAGTCTCTGCAACATTTAACATAAAATAGGTCTGTATTTCAGATTCTATAAAATGATACCTTCTAGGAATCAAAAGAGGAGATAAACCAATAGCTACTCCTGTTATCCTATCCCCACTTACTTCTACTATCTTTAGTTTAGGTGGTTGACTAGTAACCCCAGCTAAACTACTATTATGCTCTGGTACTTGTCTTCTATCGTATATTTGACCCACTCTTACCATTATTTAAACTCTTTAATAACATCATCTAAAGATTTTTTATCTCTTACTCTTGTAGAAACAGCTTCTACAATAGCTCCTAAAAGTACTTCTTTAGAATCATTAGTAAAGAATCTAACCCAAGATTCTTGACCAGTGTAATCTTCTTCTACTCTTGCTTCATAAGGGACTTCTAGGGCCTTTAAAACTTCTGTAATCTCATTTAGAAAAGTAATGTGTCTCCTAGTATGAGGTACACTTACAGCGCATGTTGTTAGTTTTTCCATATCCTTAATTCCAAGTACGATGTTTCTCAGCAACCCATTCAGCTCCATCATATTCTTGAATTTCCCATTCTACATCATCTGGGATTTCAACTATCTTATGGGATGAGCATCTTCCACCAGCTTGTTCTCCTAATTCTTGTATTGTTTGGATTAAGTGAACGTCGTCCCTTGCAATATCTCTATCATAAAGATCTTTGTCTCTATCTTGTCCAATATGATAATGAACCATTGGACCCCAACTATCAGTATCATCTAGTAGCTTTTTCATAAAGGCTTCCGCTGCTTCTTTACCAAACGTATTTTCAATATCTGTAAGAGTCATGCTCGGACCCCAAATAGTATCTTTTTCCCCAGTAAAATCTCTATCTGGAAGATCTAATGCGGATCTAACTTGGCTCTCACTAGAATACCAATTAAGATCAATACCTTTAAGTTGAGCAAATCTTACATATCCCTTGTGAGAAAGCCCAAAACCACCATGATTCTCATTAATTACTATCTTTTTCATATTTACCTCAAATTGTAAAAGTAAAGTAAAGCCGCCCAACCAGAGGGTAGGCTTTGTGGGTCTGTTTCTAATTCCTTGCCATATTTCACTGCCATTTCAAGCATAAACTTAGCATGAAAGAAAGCTTGTAGCATTGGAAGGGTGTGTGTATCCCAATCAGAATTATGATTTAGGTTAAAAGTTTTACCTGTGCCTTTTGCATAGATATCTTCATAGCTGAAATCAAACTCTGTTGGACGCCTAAAATATGGCTCTTTCCCTTTTTCCTTTAGTTCTTCTTTCCGTTTATCCCATTGTTCCTGTTCTTCTTTGATCCATGTAAGATCTGGAGCTAAACTCTTTAGGAGCTTAGTAATCTCTTCTGTATAGCCTTGGATATAATAAACCTTAAATGAATGATGATAGTAACGGTAGATCAAATCTTCATAAGTCCAATGACTATTTACTTTAGTAAGCAACTCTTCAAGCTCAGGTAATCTAGACTTGATATTTTTAAGTAGCTCTCCATGCTTTGCGTATCTGTCAGTGCTCATAAATTATAACTCCGTCCATTTCCTTTTGTCATAGGGACTTCACAATCTTGTTTTGCAATCGCTATGAACATACTTCTAATATATATGATATAATACTTTTCGTCAAGTTGAATCGGATCATAAAGAGTAGTACTAAAGGGCTGTATAACAGTGCCTTTAGGAATGTAACTAGGTCTTATCGAATTAAACTTAGCCCCTGCTCTCACAAGCTTATACTCATCCCCTTGTGGGTTCTTCGATATGATGTCTACTTTTATTACAATCTCCATTATGTTTACCATTCAGTGCCCCACAAGTAGGACAAAGCCCCATTGTTAAAGCCATTTGGTATAGCTCTTCTTTAATTTTTATCATATCAAATTTATCTTGTAGAGTCATCACACCAATCACCATCTATATCAAAATTAGTAAATATATCTGAAATACTATGATATGACGTTTCATAGGCTGTATTTAATTTAAAAAAAGGAACAAAAGAATCTTCATACCTAAATACTCCGGCACACCAATAAGGGCCATTTCTTAAGAATTTATGATACAGAATCTTTCCTTTTCCTAGCATGCCTCTATTTTATGCCTAGCACTTCTAGTTTGTCAAGAATAACCAAACCTGCGATATTAAAATCTTGCCCTACTTTTGCTAATAGTTTCGCGGTGTTATAGGCATCAGCTAAAGCCCTATGTTGTTTACCATATAGGGGATCAAACTCAAGCCCCCAAGCCAGTAACATACCCCCTAGCCCGTTAGAAGGTTTCTTCCCTGTAAGAGCATTAATAAAGGTCATAGCACTTTTGGCTTCGAAGAACTTACGTCTAAAGTTGTATTGAACTAGGTTAACATCCAAGTATTTTTGAAGGTAAGGGATATCTGCTCCCCACGCACCTAATACGATATTCTTTGTTTTCTTGGTAGCCCACAATTCAAAGTCATACATGACCTCAATTAAACATCTTCCCTTGCTATCCATTTCTTCTTGAGTAATCCCTGTAAGCTCAATGATCTCTTGTTGAAGAGGCTTAGATACAGTAATTAGGGCAGTGAAGGGAACTGGGTCAATTGTTCCATCTCGGTTAAACCTAACTGCTCCTAGTTCAATAATCTCTTCTTTTGTAGGATCATTGGGGTAGTTAATCTCAAGATCAAGGACAATAACGTCATAAGGTAATTTCATAATAGTGTCAACTTTCCTGTAATCTTATCTACATCTTCTGCTTTAGCCGGTCCAATGGCAAGAGCTGTGATTGTTGGCTCTTTAAATTCTGTTCTGCCTGCATCCATAACAACGTAATAGGGTACATCAGCAATGATAGCACTTTGAGCTAATACTAACAACTCCTGCTCGCTCTCTACCCCAACACAAATCTTTGTAGATCCTTCTTTTTTCCACTCACTAACAACTCGTCTATTCATAAGGGACATATTCTTAATAGCCCCGATAGATGCATGAGCACCTTGGACTACCATCTTACCCTTACGCATATTCAAGTCTTTACGCATTATAATGACTTGTTTGATCATTATCCATGCCTACAATCTGTAAAAGATAAGTACTGTTTAAAGTTTCAATCACCATGCTAAGACCATCATCTGTTTCTGTAACTTTTTGAACAATAGAAGTTGTTAGTCTTCTGTAGTCCATATCTTTGTTTATAGGAGCACCATAAATACTGAAAGATTCTCCTACTGTTGGAAGTTTCTCAAAATCTCCATCTACAAATTTAGATCGTACTGGATTTTCACTAACATCATCATTTTTTGTTTCTAGTTTTGTAAGTTTTCCTGAATACATATTTTCTCCTTTTCTCCTACAATTAGGAGGGGGGACAGGTACTTTAATTTCCCTATCCCCCTTGTTGTATGGCTAGAACGTGATTAAATATAACTTCGTACTTGACTCAATTACAATCATAAGGTCACTTCTAAAGAAGACCTCATCTGCATTAGGAGTCAACGATACGATTTTTTGGTTGGAGGTACAGCTAGATGTTGGATACAAATCTACTGCACTGGAACCACTAGACTTAGCATATAAGCCTGGTACAACCAAACTACAGCTAGTTCCTACAGTTACAGGAGTTAGGCTTGAACCATTTTCCCCATCATTCCCGTCTTCACCATCAGCTCCAGCGGGGCCTTGTGGACCAGCAGGCCCTTGAGGACCAATTGGACCTTCAGGACCAGTTTCTCCAATAGCACCATCAGATCCATTTGCACCGTCTTCTCCGTCTGCTCCATCACTTCCATTTTCACCAGCTGGACCTACAGGGCCTTGTGGACCTTCGGGACCAGGAGCACCATCACAAACAACTGCAACTGAACTCTCGATAATTTCATTAAGATCCAAATTACCGCTTCTATTAAGATCCAAACCTGAAGCAAATAGGAATCCAGAACCCGATTGACAAACATTCTCTTCAGAATTCAATCGTGTGAAGGTGATAAGACTATTAAATCCGTCTTGACCATCTGCACCATTAGCACCATTTGCTCCGTCTGCACCATTTACCCCATCTAGGCCAGTAAGTTTTACTTGCTCTAGGTCTCCGCAGCTACAGAGTACCAGGGTTAAAGCTGCTAGAATTACTTTCTTAAACATTTTCATTTCTCCTTAAATTAAAAGTCCAAACCAATACCAATGAAGCCTGACTTATTAGTAAAGCCTGCACCCGTTACTGACAATCTGTTATTAAACAGAGGTGTCAAGAATGAGTAGCTAAGTCCAGCTTCAAGATCGAAGTCTTCCTTAACTACAAAGGTATTAGGGGCTACTAATTTAGCCTTATTCACACCTGATGGAGCAAGTCCACCAAGTACTGCTACTCTATGTCTACGCACCAATTCTTTAACAACTGGTACTGTTTCTGTCCTTGTTTGAATCAACGGACGTACTAAGATTACATCTACTCGCCTGTTGGCTTGCAAATGCTCAGGTAGGTTATCATTTGGAGCAAGAGGTTTCTCTTCTCCTTGGGATACTTCTACCACAATTTGATCTTCTGGAGCACCAGCTGATACAAGGGCTGCTTTAACTGCATTTGCTCTACGTTCTGCGAGAGCTAGGTTATAAAGTCGGCCTGCACGTTTATCAGCATTTCCAATAACAGCTACGATTAGCTTGTTTGCTTTAATACTCTCTGCTGCTAGTTGAAGTTTTTCAACTTCGTTTTCTCTAATAGCAGATTTGTCTGTATCAAAGTGTACAGACGTAATTAGTTTATTACTCTTCGCCTCTTCAGCAAAGCATACGCTGCTAACTAACAAAGCAGCAATAACTACTAAGTGTTTAAACATTACATTTTCTCCTTGTTATACTTCATAGTTTACTTTACCTAGATTAACTAATTGATCATCGAAGGCTAGGTCTACCAGCTCTGATCCTTTTTCTACTACCCTGACTAAGCCTTCAAAGCCTAGTTTTCTTGAGAACCGTTCAGCGTAACTTACGCCTCCACCACTCCATATTACCACATCCATACCATCTTCTACAAATCTTTTTAACAGCATAACGTTCTTATAGATCGGTCTTTCTTCATGGTCTATAAGAGTTGAGTCTACATCAAAAGCTATAGTAAGTCTAGTCCTATGACCTCTGTTACTATCTGTTGTACCTATAAGCTCTAATAAAGAGCTGTATGGCTTTTTAATGGAACTCACTCTGATCTCCTAGTAAGTAAGCGTCTGATACTAATTTTAACACTTTCCTACCCATGTATGTCAAGCTTTCTTTTATAGGTTTAACAACTATTCCTTCTCTAATCTTTTGAATTGGGGCTAGTACTGAATCTCCATCTACTAACTTCTTGATTTCATTCAAATTAAACGGGCCTCTGTAAACTACTGGAACTGTTGGGATTATCCTTTGTAAGCAAGTGGCTTGAAAATCAGGAGCGTCTAAATACTTACCATCTTTCATGATGTCAAAGGCTACAAATTTCTGTTCTCCAGGGTTACAGCCATAGGTATAGCCCTTTTGAATACCTTCTCCGTAGATCTCCCCGTAAATAACTTCTCCTTCTTGAAGAATAGTCTGGAGGTTATACTTCTTTACTGTTTCCGCGTACACATTAGAATCATAGTATCCATCATAGAATACTTTGTTTTGAAGTTGCACATTATGTGAGCCATATACAAACTCAAACTTGGGGGCAAATCCAAAAAACTTCTTAATCTTTTTTATGATAGTATCCGCGTTAAAAGGAACATACCCACAACGAAAGTTAGATCCATGAATCTTCTCTGTTACTGCTACTAGTTCCCCTTCTTCAAATAAACTTGGGTAGTTCTTAGCATTTTCAATGTCAGTGTACTTATGGAAATGGGGGTTTATCTGTTTTTTTCTAACTTGAACTCGTGTGTTACCAAACCCAGAGGGGAGGTTAACAGGAGGTTCATATTTCTTTATACCCAAATCTTTTGTTAGGTCATCTCCTAGACTAGCATCTGATACTCCTACAGTCTCAGGATGTACAATCAATCCTTGAGAAATAGCACCCCTAAGCTTAATCGTTTTTACTCGTGAATGATGCAGCTTTATTTTGGAGTCAGGGCCAAAGATCTTAGCCTCAACTTCTTGAGGAAGAAGAGAATCAATAGGAAAGTAAACAACTTTGTCGCCTACCTTAAATTGATTAAGTCCAGCTATTACATTCCATCCTAGTACTTTGTAAATGGATAATTTATCAGCATTAGGATGTTTGCTGGATTCTAAAATTTCAACTATTTCTACCTTTAATGTACTCATAAACTCCAAAGACTCCCAAAAAAAGTGTCGCTCCAAAGTTTATCTGAATGGATTATGCTTCCTTCATCAGATAAATGGAAATGAGGGTATTGAATATTTTCAATAGCCGAACCACATATTAAACATTTTCTATCCCCATCTTTAGTAAAGAAGGGTTCTTTTTCATCTACAATATTAACTGGCATTTTTATCTCCGCTGTTTATAGGTATAATCTCAGCTAACTTTTCCTTTATGGGGGTTAAAGTAATCTTAGTGCCTTCAGGAAACAGAAAAATCTTGTACTTTCCTGAGTCCTTTTCCTTACCCCACACAAAGGGCCTATCCAAAGTTTGACCAAAGGCAATGGCTTCCTCTTCAGTATCAAACTCTTTCTTTGCTACCGCCTTATCCATAGGGAACCGTAGTACGTTGTCTTCCATGTTAGTCTTTCCTTCCTTTAACTATTGTATCAATAATCGCATGAATTGTCACGCAAACAATTAAAGTAATTAGAACGGCTGTCATCAATCCCACCATGCAAAGAAATTTTCTTCAATGATATTAAGGGCTTTCTTCCATTCCTTTTTACGCTTCTTATCTGCCTTAAGATAGGCTCTACGTTCAGCTTTATGTACTTTTTTATAGTTTTCAGGAGTTTCCTTTTCCCTTTTGTTAAAGGAGATAGATCCTGTGTGTCGGTTCTTAAACGGGCCTTTATCTTTGTTAGCAAAGCCCCATACGCCTCTTGTAGATGCTTCATACCTAATGCTATCACCATATTTTGCTGTTACTTCCTTTTCAAATTCCTCATGATAGTCATCTTCCATTACTCGGTTGATTAAACGAATTACTTCTTTAATCTTCTTAGCTTGTTCTAGGTCTCCTACATGTCTATCATTATCATTCATTACCTTAGCTAGACGCTCAAGCTTCCACAGGAAGATATACATAGCATATGCAGAGTCAAAGTCGTAAGCTTCATAGCCTTGTTTGAAATAAGCTAGGCCACTCCCCACTTGCTGTCTAAAGTGACGGAAAGTTACTCTACGCAGAAATCTATCCCACTCGTATTCAAGAGCTTCTTTAACTGAAAACATTTCAAGATCATCAAAGATATCGAAGTGCTTAAAAAATCTCATATTCGAAAGTTTTCCAGCAATCTTTTGAATTCTGGTTTGCTTATCTTCTTCCCCGTCCATTTTACCGGCTAACTTGGCTGCTCGTTTACCAGAGCGAGTACCCATATTAATCATTTTACTTAACATTGTTTCTCCTTAAAACTTTTATTTTTTTAATAATTAATCCTAATTGTAACATTTCTTTATAGTTAAATTTAGTACTTCTAGTATAATTACATAGGCCACAACAAGAAGTAACATTATTTAGTAAATACCCTTTATTATTATTTATTCTGTCTAACCCTATTCCTGTTTTATCTAACTCACTAAAACAATAAGTACATTTTTTAGAGATTAATGCTTTGTATTTATTATAAGTAATATCCCATTTAAGTCCTCGCCTCTTTGCATTATCTCTAGAATGCCAAAATCTTCTTTTTGGAGTTTTTCTTATTTCTTTTGATCTTTCTCTCCATCTTGCTTTCATTTTCTCTGGATTCTCTAAACAATTCTTTTTATAAGATCTAGACGTTTGCTCGAGTTTACACTTTTTACAATAATAATCACAACCGTCTGATTGACTCTTGTTTTTATAAAAGCTATCAATATTCTTTTTTTCTTTGCAATAAGAACAAATCTTATGTTTTCCAAATTTTATAAGCAACATCTATAAAAAGCTCTCCATTTAAATGCCCAATCTCATGTTGTACAATCTTTGCTTCATCCTCTAAAGCAATAGCACGTTTTTCTTCCCCTTCTATGTTGTGATACTTGATCTGAATTTCTAAGTTGCGTTTAACAACCCCTGATCTTCCAGGTACAGATAAGCATCCTTCTAAACTATCTCCTTCTTCCCCTCTCATATCTTCAATAGTGGGGTTAATCATTACATATAATGATTTTTTGGGAGCCTGTACAATAATAACCCTTTTTGTAACTCCTATTTGAGGAGCAGCTATACCAACTCCTCCTAAAGCTTTCATGGTATCCATAAGGTCTCTTACAAGCTTCTTCAAAGTGTCATCAAATTTGGTAACACTTGTAGACTTGGCTTTTAAAGCCTTATTGGGTGTTTTTAGAACACTACGTACCATAATGTTTTGTTACTCCCTCTCTCAATTCTTCTTGGTCTTGCGGGAATAATTCTACATTAGTTAGACCTAAACTGTCAATAAATTGTTTTGCTACCCTTTGGTCACACTTTTTGTCTACAGGGCTAGACGAACTATAATCAAAATTCTTATCGTTACGTTCAAAGGTATATACTTTAAGATCAATTCCATTGTCTTCCTCAAGTATGTACCCATTTTTCGTTACAGTAACTTTAACTGATTGCGGCCTCATCATTACATTACCCCTTTGTACACATCAAGTCTGTCTGTTTTCAGTGTGAAAACTTCATTTTTCTCTTGATTAGGTTCAGTATCTACAACACTCCAATTTTCTTGGGTGAGTAAGATAAACAGTTTATTGTTTTCTGCTGACTTATAGACCATATTAAATAGTCTATTACAATTTTGCTGAAGATAAGCAGAGAAATCCTTTCTAACTTTAACTGGCCATAGCTTTGGAATTTCTAATTCAACTGTAACCTTATCTGGAATAGCAATTCCAATTCTATCATAAATCCCTGATTCTTTCTTACTAATCTTATTGAATCTACGAACCTCTGAACTAACAGGGATATACATCTTTGTTAATAGCCACATCGGGTAATCCTCTGAATGAGGAAACGAAGGGGTATTAATCTGATCCTTTTCAAACTGCATAGTAGTGTTTATCTTGTATTTCTTAAACACTCTTATCTGTATATACTTAGCATTTGGGCTTTCTACAATCTTCTTTTTTACTGTAAGTTGTAGTGCTACAGGGTCAGGTGGAATCCATGTTTCTTTTTTCTTATTTTCCATTTGATTTCTTCTTTCCGTTTTCCCCGTCAATAAAAGCTTCTAGGGCTTTCATCATTGGTTTAGACATTTCAAAATACTCTATGGTTGTTTTCCCACCATGACTATGCAACTCTTCAACGTTCGATATACTATCAAATATGGTAGTAGAGGTTACTTCGGTTCTCCATACCAAGGCTACTTTTCCATTGGGCCAGATTACTCCGATTGCAACAGAAGGCCCAGTGCCACTGTTACCGTGTACATCTTCATGACGGTGTAATCTGAATATTTTAATCACTTCTTTAACCCTTCTACTAAGGCTTGTATTTTTCCTTTAAGGTGGCCACTATATTGCCAGCTACCTAAAGCCCCTGCTGCCATTAGTAAACCAAAGAGAGCAAATGGAGTTACTCGTCCTATCATAACATGAATCAAAGCTACATTCAAAGCTTGACCCAAAAAGATACCCGACACATAGAACCAGTATCTCTCTTTAAAAGAAAGAACATAAATCTCTGTCTGTTGTTCTTCAGTTAACTGTGTCATCTGATTCCTCTGGTATTAATCTTACTATATTAAACAGTGCTTTGTCAAGGTTTTCTAAGTAAGGTCTTAAAGCATCAATACACCCTTCTGCATCATAAAACCTAGAATTAGGTTGTTCTCTGCTAATACGTACCGCTGCTCCAAGGGCCTTACCCATCTCCTTATTAATTTGCGCTATAAGTAATTGAATTTCTTTACTTTTCGCCATTTGTTGCCTCTTTCACTGGTTCTTTTAGAGAGTAAATAGCAGAGTTTAAGGACTGAATACTATTGTTGATTTCGTTTAGTTTTGTTTTTAGATCATTCACAGCATACTCTATATTCATGAAAGGTTGGTTATAAGAGCTATTATAGCCTGAATCCAAATCACCCTCATTCTGCGCTCTTAGCGCCCTATAGACCCCTTTAGCTACTGCTTTAGTTAACTCTCTTAGATAGTCATGTAATTCTTGATCGTCTGACACTTTAAACCTCTATTACAATGGGCTTGTAGACCCTTCTATAATCATCATCAAGTTGTGAAGCATTAACAAACTTAGTTCCATCTCTCTCTAATACACCATGAGCTGAATGTATATGCCCAAAAATATGCACAAGGGGTTTAACCCTCTTTACATGATTTAACAAGTCTTTACAACCTACAGGTTCTCCAGTCATTGGAGTCTTGTCTAAGATCCCATAAGGTGGACCATGAGTAATAAGTACGTCAAGATTAGCAGGAATCTTTTCCCAATGCTCATTAAGCTTTTCTCCACGCGGGGCATTAAAAGCCCAATCACAAAATTCTGGCTGATAGGGAGAGCCAAAAAAGGTGAGACCTTCTACATTAGCCTCTTCTTCATTAAGGTAGATGATACCAGCATCTTTGCACATCTCTCTAGCTAAAGCTGGCTGTCGTTCAAATAGCCAATCATGATTTCCTGCCACTAGAATTTTATTTTTATGAGGTAGAGCTTTAAACCATTCAAGGAATGCCCCTACCTCTCGTATTGTTCCTGACCCTGTAAAATCTCCTGGATGTACAAGGATATCCCCATCTGGTACCACAATCCCTTTATGTTGATTATGAGTATCGCTAATTGCTACTATTTTAGTCATTAACTAATTCCACCTTTTGCACATATAAGGCTAATGCTTCTTCAAGTGTCTTACCAAGCTTTTGTGCTTGTTCTAGGGTAATTTTAACCGGCCTTACGCCTGTTTCTTTACGGTGGTCTGGTACTTCGATAACAACTTGTGTGTCGTTAACTTCAACTACTTTTCCCAAACTATGCTTTGCAGCTACGAAATCTCCAATTTTTAACATATTTACCTCAGTGTAACAATATCTATTCTTGTAATTAACTCATCCTTTTGTAAGGATATTACTTGACGTTTTGTATGAGCGCCCACTTTAATCTCAGGGTAGCTTATGTTTATAGTCCTCTTGGTTGTAGTATACACAATAACATTTTGGTCAAGATGAACAATACCATGACCAATAATCTTTCCTGCACGAATCTTGTGCTGACTAATCTCCCCTGTTTGTGTCATATAAAATGTTTTCATTTAAAATTTACCGCTCCTAAACTCACCTTCAAAGTCATCACATATACTTTTAAGTCTTTCATAGTCATCTTTAAGAGCTTCCCAACCTTCTATCTCTGCTTCTAACTTAGATATTTTTTCTTCTAGCTCATCCATTGTTTTAAACTGACCAGCTATAGTCTCTTCAGCTTCTTCTAAATCTAACTGAAGTTGCTCAATTAAAGCACTCTTTTCATCACTGCTTAGGTAGTCCATTGGTTTCTTGCTTCTTTACTTGAGGTTTTCTACCATAAATAAGATCAAGGGTTTTACGAAGCCTCTTATGTTTAATCAAATCGTTGTGGAATTTACAAATGAATCTGTACCCGTCCCAATCTATTTCGTATCTTCCATTGGGCAATCTAGTGCTTCCTCTTTGTATACGAACAGAGTACACTTCTCGTTTCTCTACAGACATATGATTTTTACATTTGTGAAAACTACACTTTATCATTTCATCCTCTTTAGTAACTCTTTAACTTCTTGAGCTGCAAGTTTAACAAATTCTCTCTGCTTATCCGTAACAACCGTTATATTATACACCTTTATTAATGAACTTTCAATAACTTTTTCAATCTCTCTTACAGTTTGTTTGTTCATACATTAAGTATAATCCATCCATGAACCTGTGTCAAGTTGTCTATTGTTCAAGAATTCCGCATACTTAACCCTATATTGCATAGACAAAGGGGTATTCAAAGTGAAGTCAGGGGTACTACTATATCTTGAGGTAGTAACAGACTCAAAGGTCTCCATAGTGAGCATAAAAGTCTCATCTTGGGGTACATTTGTCACCTTATTTTCTAGGAACTTAAACTTAATCATAGCTCTACTTTTCCCAATGGTTAAAGCGTCCAGCTCGACAAATACGTCTTCAATAACTGCTGTTCGACCATCTTTTACGTCATACACCGTTCCTATTAGCCTATTCTTCATCATTGTTTTCTCCCTTTCTTTCCATTTTAAACTTTATTGTATCAGCAAGATGTATTTGAAGTCTACCTTCTTTTAAGGATCTAAGCACTGTCCTAATAGGGGTAGAACCTTTTTTTAGTTTCATTTTACAAGGGTAACATACAGTATAAGGTACTAATTCAATTTGAGCATAAAGATGTATAGCTCCATCATTAAAGAACGAATGGTTTAGTTCATCAGCGGTTACTTCCAAGTAAAAAGTACATTTACAAGGATCTTTGTTAATATATTGGTTATCATAAGCAGGGTTAAATTCATATACATTCTTAGATAACTCTTGAATAAACTGATTCCTTTTGGCTTCAATGAAAGATTCAGCCGAATCCATTTCATTATGAAGTCTGTCTATCATGCTCTCCATGTTCTCATATCTAATTCTTTCAATCCTTGTCCTCTTTTTAGAGGTTAAAGTAAACCACAAAGACTTAAAGAAGACAACAATTTGTTCTAAAAGATTTCTATAAGCCATAGACATAACTTTATTCTAAGGGTATTAATAACAGTAAGAATTTTAGAACTAGTTTTCCTTCTACTTTTCAACAGAGTGGTAAGACCCTGTACATGGTTTAACAAAACAAAAAATCGTGCTTTTAACAGAACAGATTTAGTTCCATTAACAACAGGTGATTCTTCAACTCTAAGAAGACTGTGTTTCAAGTTTGCTTCTTTTCTCATAGTTTTTATTGGCTTTCTTGTACCCTAACGTTCTAACTTCAAGGTCGTATAACACTGCGTCTTCCGAACACTTCTGAGAACAAAACACGTCATTACTTTGAGACGGTTTCTTGTTGCACTGAATACAATAGCTAATATGTTCTTCGTTCATATGCCCTCCATTATACCAAAGGATAAGCTAATGTCAACATGAAACTAGCCCCCTCCAAATATCTTTTTACGATCAACACCTGCCCTAAGTAGGCGACTTCTAATCTTAAACTTACGCTCCTCATTACCTTGAATATAATCACACGTCATATCTCTACCCATTTCTTGGTAGTAGTCCCAGAACCTATTAGCTTTAGTGGATGCAAATAGTTCTGCTTTAGCTCCGAATCTCTTTTTGGTCTCTTCAATATCAAAAATTATACTTCTAATATTCTTGCTGGTACATACAATGCCTGACTCTGTTTCTGTTAAGGGTGACTGGCAGTACGGACATTTTCCTTTTATTGCTTCATATAAGTTGCTGTTGCTTTTTTTCCTTTCTCCAATAGCGGGTAAAAGAAAGTTAAACTTAAGGTTTACTCCTTTTTCCATACGGAACTTAATCAATCGCTTTAGGATTTTCCTAGCCTGAGCGATTGTTTTATTCCTTAAGTCTATCGTTCTTACTTTCATTTAGCACCTTCCGCATTACTTCTATCTGCTTTTGTAAAGTCTGCATCTCTTCCATAAGAAGCTTACGTTGCCATTCACTGAGGAATTGAACATGCTCAAGTTCATAACAAATTCTCTGAATCCTCTCTAGTAACGCTTTGTCTATTGTATAGACTAAGCTCCCCTTCACACATGGGATGGGTTAGTAACTTCTCTCTGTTTAATGTGTGCATCATATCTGCAATTTGTTCTTTTGTTTTCCCTTCTGGAAACTCCAATATTTTTTCTATTCCACATTTTTCACAATGAATGATAGTTTTCATTATTCATTATTCTGAAATCTCTAATAACACAGCTTGTCTGTCTTCTACCGTTGTGTACTTCAGAATACCTCCGAAGAATGCTAGACCCAAAGGAGAATTAGAACTCTTGCCATATCTAGTTTCAGGTGAAGGGCTAGTTGTAAACGCCATAACCTCTTTCACACTTTTGTTCTCAGATATCATCTGTAAAACAGCATCTTTAAATATAGCAAGCTGTTCTTGTTTAGGGTTTCTAAACTTAACAGATGTGCCAAAGGGGGAAGTAGCAGGAGCAACACTGTTAGTACCTGGAGAAGTACTGTCAATCTTTACTGGCTTCCCATCTGGGGTCTTGAATCCACCTAGTAGTTTCATTTCTCTTCCTTCTTTATCTTTACTATCTTACCAAATTTTACAGCATTTGCAAAGTCTTTTTCTGCATACCCATTCTGTGTTAGTACCCACATGACCCCGTATTTTGGCTTAGGAAGGTTAAAGCTAAACCAACCATCTGTTAGTATTACCAAGGCATCAAAGTCGTGCTTATTGGCATATTTGATCCATTCTGAGGCATCTGTACCGCCTCTCCCTGACACCTTAAAGTCTTTAGGGAGCATCTTCTTCTTCATTTTGTAGTGCTCATGGGTCTGAGTGTCCCCAACCATAATCTCTATTTTAGCAAGCTTGGTGTTCCATATCCTATTGATTTCACCACCAAATAGTTTTAAATCAGCCTCACTTATAGACCCTGATGAGTCTACATAGATACCTAGTTTAAGCCTTGGGTCAGTCTTTTGCCCTTGATAGGTAATTCCAAACCTTCTTGACCTACGTTTTCTGGTATTTATCCTAAAGATTTCTGTAGCACGTTCCATGAACGACCGTAACCTTTGTTTCCAGTTAATTTCTGTCGTAAGGAACTTAAGTATCTCTTCCTGCATATTACCAGGAAGATTACCGAATGACTCAGGGGCTTTCTCTTTAGCCTCTCTAATCATCCGTTTTAGCTCTTCATCTAGGATGCCTTGAGTATTCCCTTGTACAGAATCCCATTCATCATGGCTACCTGCACCAAAATCAAATCTAACTTTTCCGCTCTTAATGTCTTCTTTTAGTTGCTCTTGCTCTTCAGGTGTGAGATTTGTTTCCCCCGTCTCAGGATTAATGTATACAGTCTTGCGTTGAAACTTCTTTAGTAGGTCTTTATTCTCAGTGATAGATTTATAATAGAATTCAGCTGTACGTTTTTCGGGTAAGCCGTAATCTTGTGGCAATAAGCATGAACAGCATTTACCATCTTTATCTGCTTTAGGTAGTTGCTTCTCTGCTTCTTCTTCTGTCATCCCATGTTGTTTTATAAGCTTCTCTTTCATTGCTGCTTTATCAAACCTGGGTAGGTTAGCGATATAACAATTGATTGCCATATCAGCCGCTACATTCCACAAATGAGGATCAAGGGATTTACCCCTAGTCAAATGGTCATTTAGTAAATGGTACACCTCATGGGTTGCAACTGCCTTAGCTTCATCAGAAGACAGAGATGAATAAAAGAATGGGTTTACTAAAAGAAAGTATCTTGAATCAATTGCACACACTGCTGCTGTTGGAATATCTACAGACATTCTTCGATTCAGCATTTGAATTAGATGCCCAACAAATGCATGAGACCGTAAGAGGGTATGGATAGCAGAACTCAGAAGCAAATTAGTATGGTCGATTGCTTCTTTAGTCTCCTCTTCGATCTTTTTGATCTCTTCAGGAGTAAACTGTGGTATTACAGGATTACTTGCCATCTCTCAAATCTCCAGAATAGGTAACTAACTTGTTCGGTCTGATAGGATCATCTGGAAGTATAGTTAAGTTCCCCTTTCTTAAGATTCTTGATATGGTCATCCATCCTGCTACTGATGCCTCTTCAATTGTTAAGCCTCTAAGATCAGCAGTAGGGAAAGTCTCTACAACAACTTGCTTAAACACTAGGCTAAAGTCTTCATTAGTCATTTGCGTTTTCCTTTCTTCTCTTCTTTGTTAAGCTTGGTGATAACATCAAAGAATTCTTTGGCTACTTTGTGATGTGGACTGTCTGGTTTTCCAGACCAATTTACAATCACCTCTGTAGTTGCAAAACATTTCTGCATCAGAGTATCTGCACCCACATATGCAATGTCTTGAGCAATGTCTAGCATAAAGGTTAGAAGATTAACCACTTGGTTTTCATCCTCTGATACTTCTTTATCATTGAATCGTTCTTTGCTAAACAGTTCTTCAATCGCTTGCTTCTGTTCTGGGAGCTTTCCATCTGCTACAATCTTTTTAACGTCCTCTCTAATTGATGGATAGTCTTTGAGAATCTTAGTTACATCAATAGCTAGGTAGTTAGACTTCCTGAATTGATCGTACTGTACCGCTGCGGCTGTTCCTACTAACCCTGATGCAGCATCAATCATGCAAGCGTCAATATATCCAAGCTTCTCAAGTGAATTAACCATTCTAGCTAACATCACTGCACTTCTACGATTAGGCTTCACACTATCAAAGTCAAAGCTCTTTTGTTTAGCATCAAGCAATTTAGGATTAGCCCTGAAGAAGGAAACAACATCAGGTCTTACACCAATCTCTTTTGCATACGCATACCATTCATCTTTAGTCGGTGTCAAATCAATGTGACAGAACCGGCTCATCAATGCTGGTTCAATATCTGTTACTTGGTAATCATCATCACCAGGATTACCAGCTGCTACGATACATGCACCCTTTGGTAGTTTGTAGTGGTTCATAATCCCGCCTGTAAGAACCAATTGGAACACACAGTTCAAAACATCTGGACGTGCCCTATTCAATTCATCAAGGAATAGAATGCCCTTCCAATTAGGATCTTGCGGAAGGAAGGAAGACATTAGGAACTCAGCTGTCTTTTTACCGTTCTTATCTGTACTCTCAATAGGCAAGCCCATCCAATCACCTGATTCAGTCAGTGCTGCTCTAACGTCAATGAAGTTAATACCTAGCTTTTCTGTAACTTGGAAGACTGTTTCACTTTTACCAATACCGTGAACTCCCCAAAGCCACACAGATACTCCTGCATGTCGTCCCGCTTCGATTATCTTCTTTGCCGTGGTGATACTTGCCATGTTCTGTTCTCCTTTTATTTTTTTGCGTTAGCTACAATTACTTGTAGTTCTTTTTGAACTTTTACTGGATAGTCCATATTGGTAATTATATGTCCATTGTTGTAGTGAAGTAAAGCTTTTTCTACATTACCGCGATACTTTTTTAATAGGTGGGAGAGAAACAAAGAACCACATGCCACATTACGATCAGGGGCAAATGCTTCTTCTTTAGTAAGACCGCAAAGGTTTTTATATATAACTGGGGTTAGCTGCATTAGCCCAACTGCACCCGAAGATTGATTATAAGCATAAGGATCACCATCACTTTCTACTTCGATAACTGCTCTTGTGATATTGGGATCAATAACTGAAAATTGGCCAATCTCAAAAGACGTTTTAGTAGCTGAAGTCTTTTTAAGGAATTCATTCTCTGTTCGGAGAATAGAAATGTCATGGAAAGCTAGAGCAAGCAACATATAGTTCATAGCAACTAAAGCTGCTAGAGCAAAAATCATATATCTATTTTGTAATGTAATTCTCATTTTATGCCTTTCGGTTTATTCAATACGTATATGTTACCTAGCTTTATATTATACGCATTTTGTTCTGATGAGTCAAGGTAAATGACCCTAATTGTATTCTTGTGTTTGCTTAGATATTCTGCGACAAGCTTGGTCAACTCTACGTTGTTTGGTTTTTGTTCGTGTTCAGTAAGCACATTATTATATTGATAACCCCTTGATATTGCTTGAAATTCTGCGTTAAACTTAAATCCTTGAACCAATCGTAGGGCTATTTTAGCTGGGGTATCAACTAATATAGCGTCAACAGTATTCTTTTCTTTTGGTGAGGCTTTATACATTTTGAAGTCTAGTATTTTAATCTCTCTACCTTTAGCACTATATAAGCGTGTTTTATGTAGGTTAATTAAAGAGGCTTCCTGCATCAACTCGGTTAACGATTTACCCCTGTACTGCCTGTTCTCTCTACCTACAGAGCCATAATATTTAGTCTTTAAAGAAATAAGAACTTTGTTTTGTGCTTCTATTTCAGTCAAATAAAACGAAGCTTCTTTGTGCATTTTACTTGATTGAGTGAAATCAACACTTGTAACACAAGCATTAAATGCAGCATTCAATTTTACAATACCTTCTTGACATTTACCAACAAGGGTACTAAAGTGCGCTGCTGAATGTGTACGTCTAGGCATTGCCTTTAGGCTCCACCTTGCTTAGAATGTCATCAATACGCTGTTCACGTTGAGCCTCTTGTTCCTTTTGAAATACTTCAACTTGTGCCTTAGCTTGTTCTAACTTTTTATCCATACTGAGAGTCAATACCTTGTATTGCTTATCAAATTCGCTCATCACTTCATCTTTAGTAGTTAGCCTACAACTAACAAGAATGTCTGTCAAAACATCCATCATGATCCTTTGTTCAGTTAGAATCTGCATCAAAGCCATGAAATTAATCTCAACAGGTACCATATTGGGATTATTATTTCGCATTCTTCTTTTTCCTTTCCTGCTCTTTTTTGATCGTTGTCTTAAGCTTGGTCTCCAATTCTTTACATTCAAGTTTCTTGTCCTTACAGTTTGCATCCATATACTTAAGTCTTTGATTTACAACACCTTTTAGCATTGGATTGTCCTTCAAGAATGGATCAGCAATCTTAGTAAAACTTGTAAACCTTTGTTTCAATTCTCCTAAAATCTCTAATGATTCTGAAGACTTCTTTATCTTTTCTTTAATCTTTTGAATCTTAGTTGGTTTCTTTTTCATATACCCCTCTATTATATCATATATAATATTATAAGTCAATTACTCATACAATTGTAATCTCTTTTATTTGTATACATACTTCTTATTGTATTAATATATTGCATATAAATTAATTATAATCTACATAAATATTGTATTAACATAATTGTATCTTGTAAGAATACAATTGTAATTATAATATATATTATAACCTTTATCTCAGCCATTGTCAATCTAAATTATCGTATTCGATTTCAGACCCTTCATATGAGTCTTCATCACAATCTAGCCCCTCTGCCTCTTCATCTACCTTTTTAGTAATGATATCATATAGTTCTTTATCATTTAGTTTAATGTTATTGGTAACGTCTTCCCCCTCTTCAGTTCTAATTTTAAAACTAAAGTCATCTAAGAATGACATACGTACACCTCTATTACCATCAGCATCAGCCCCGTAATTGTTATCAGTAACGAAAGTGTAATCTACTTCAATCTCAAAGAAACGATAGTCATGATTGTTTCTAGTATCTGTATATACAAAATTATGATTCATTAGTCTTCTCCAAAATGGTTTTAACATACTTGCTAACCTCTTGTTCTACAAGGGGCTTATTACTCCAATCAGGTGGGAATACATTCTTGTATTCATCCTTCAAACGCATCATAGAAAATACATGAATTTCACACGCGGTATTAATAACCGTATCATGCTCTTCTGCATACGCATTATTACACATTAACATAATTAAAGCAAGTAAAATCTTTTTCATTATCTTCTCTCCTTTTAAATTTTACGTTGTTTTACGTTCATTGTCAAATGACTCTTTTAAACAAAGAGTATCTTATAAATACATTTGGTATTTGTTGGTCTGAAGTGGGGTACTTTCCTTGCTGCCCACCACCAGGGTACCTTTGCCATGAGACCTTATTCTGTTTCTCATGCTCTTTGTTGTAAGGTATTATCCTTATCTTGTCTTTAGGTATGTTCATTTCTGTATAGTCTTTCTACTGAACCCTATACTAAAACTACAGAATCCAATGAATAATGCAATAACTGTGCCAAATATAAAACCCATGTATATTAAAGAGAACACAACTCTAAGACACTCTTTAAAAAATTCTATTACTATTTCAATCATATTAATCTCTTCCTCCCAACCAATATTTAATATTATACCATATCGTTAAGGTAATTTTAATAGCATAACACATGAAGTCGTTAAATTCTTTTTTGAAATTAGCCAATTTAAAACTCCTTTTAGTTACTTACCATTGATGATTGTAAAGTCACCGTCACCACGTACAGGGGCGATACTCCTTACTCCCATTTGACTAATGGTGTATGCCGTATCTTTCAATGACGCTTTCTTTTGTAGGTCTTTACATATTTTAATTGCATCCATCATTGTGATATTATCAATCAATGTTTCAATTACTCCATTAGACCGCTTGTATATAAGACAATTCTTCATTTGTATACCCTTTTAGTTATATTGTTGAACATCAAATACATTACTATTAATCAATTCAATTATGACATTCCCATTTTCTAATTCATTCTCATGTTGCTTAACGAATGTTGAAATGGCCAATTTATCAAGGCTTTTTATAATCCACTTCAATGAATGGGATGCATGTACAAAATTTTTATCTGCATGTTGTCCTTCACTGATAGCTGTTAGGTTACTATCTAGCCCTTTCAATACTTCCAATGTCCTTTGCTCTGATTCAGTCATGTTACTTGCTCCCTACAAAAGGTTTATCATCGCTAGGTACTAAGTCAATCAAGTTTGCATATTGAACTACCGGCTTTCTACCACGCTTTAGCTGCAAGCTTTCATCAAATACTTTCACTTGCTCCAATAGTGACGCGGCTATCTCATTACCCGCTTTAGCATCTTTTAATAGTTTAGTTCTAACATTGCGCCTTGTCTTCTTATCTAGTACCACACCTGATACTACTTCCCTAATTACAGTTTCACTAATTGTCGTTTGTCCCTTTGGCATGTTATCGTCCCTTTCTATAAGTTAATTGAAACGTCTTTAATAAAACATTCATCGCAAAATCTCACAATTGTACAAATACTATCAGCTACTTCTTTAAATTTTTTATATTTATTTTCTTTTAATCCTTCTTTCAAAATATCATTTGATATTGTATATTTTTTATTGCATTTTGGGCAACTAGCATCATGATATATCATAAAATTATTCCTTTCTTTTCGTACAATCATTTAATAGTTCTAGTGTGAATGGATCAAGATATCCTTTTTGAATTCCCATTTCATCTATTGCGTCTAGCATCTCACTTGCCGCTTGATAGGCTACCTCAAGGTATCCATCTCCTGTCAATTCAGCATGGGTACCTAATGCCCCTACTGCATCATACAACTTGCCTCTTAGCCCTAGATAATCATACTTTGTCATAATTACCTCACGAATGCTTTTACATATGCATGTACAGCGGGGGGAATTTGAGCAAACAAATACATTGCCCCAATAAAATATCCTACTAGCGCCAACATGATTGTTACAAATAATATTTTTTGTTTAGTTTCAAATATCATTTTATTATCCTTTCTTTGTTATAGTTGTTCACAATACTCTATTTGTTCCTCACCTATTGCCAAAATAAGAGTATCAATATCCTCCTCTTGACAGTCTACTACAAAAACTTCACCGCTTACAAGCTTTATCTCATACGTTGAATTAATCACATTAATTTACTCCTCTATAGTCAAAGTCTTGATATGAACATTCATTGTCTTGACTGATAATCTTTGCAATTCTATTGCCTGCCAAGTCTTCAATGTAACTGTCATGCCCTTCTACCATTGTAGTCAATAGTTCCCCTTCATCTAATAGGTCACTAATCTTTTCTAATGTATATCCTTTCTTAACTATCATAATATCTTGTGATACATGACCGCTAACTGTAAAAGATATTCTACCTGTTTTTGAATTAGCCAATTTAAACCTCCCTTTTAATATTCATTATATAGTTAACTAATTTGTTAGTCAACATTTCTTGCTTTCTTTGTTTTGACACTGCCCCTATAAAAAACCTTCTCATTGAATTACCATATCTTTTTTTATTACACTTGCCGCACATGCCCTTACCTAATCCCCTTTTTAGCATGTATTTTACTTGCGTATGATATTCTGCATTACATTGTTTACAATTTACTTTGCATGACGTAGTTAATCCTTCAATTGGTGTTTTCATTATCGTACCTCAATTTCTTCAATACTAACCCATGAGTCATTTTCAAAATGGTTTAAGTCTTCCACTGTTTTAATTGTTTCTTTTAAGTCTTCACTATATTGCTTTAAGATATCCTTTTGAAAGTTTAAAGCTTTCTTTTTTTTGTCGAATACTTCAATTTGTCTTCCATTGTCGTATTCATGTGTTAGTACATATACTTTCATTATATTGTCCTTTCTTAGCATCGTGTTAGATTCTCAAACAAGTACCCGTTATCATCTTGCGGCAAACAATCGTTACGCGCTGCAAAGATAGATATTTCACATTCTTTGCACAATTCTACTCTTTCTTTAATTGACATATTCTCCCATGTTTCACATGCTAGTTCCCATTCCATTTCAGAAAACAAGTCTTCATTAAGAATAGGGTAGCTATCTAGGCTTTCTTGAATCAATGCCCATTCAATGAATACGGGGGTTATGTTGCCCATTTCATCTATTGGCTTAATACTAAACCCGTCAACGTGCCCTACTGCCCAATGGTTATGACTTTCCATTCTAATATGCCCTGAATTCTCAAAAGGTTTTAGTTTTTCCTCAATAACCTTTGCATTGCATTGTGTAAGTGTATCAGCGTCACGGTTTGAATAATACACTATGCCCCAATTTTCAGCGTCTTTAGGTTTACCAAACCAAACAAAACTATCAAACTTTGCCCAATTGCCGCGTACTTCATTAGCAAACTCTAAAAGCTTTTTCGGATTAGCCAATATTTTAGACTGTTTTAGCATGTTGCACCTTTTTGTTAAATTGTTCATTGTTTTCTATTTGATGATACCCATTTCTAAAAAATACTTGTTTCCCTATATCTTGTTTTTGCACCCTTCCAAAAAAGTCATATAAGAATATATTTTTCCCGTGTTTTGTTCTATGGGCGCTAATCATCCCTTGCCCTATATCCTGTTTTTGTATGGTGTAAACATGCATAACTAAGCTTTCCTTTCTTGTCTGAATAGGCTTAAAGCTTCACTCTTAGTATATCCAAAGTAAACCCGCTTGAACAAATACCCTTGCACAATATCAGTTATGACATATGCCCCGTGAATGTTCTTAGTGATAGTCATATATAACCCCCTTATATGTAGAAAGCTTGCCCATTAGCAAGAAACGTCATTTCATTACATTGTGCTAATTCAATCAAGCTTTCATCACTTGTTTGATGTTCAATATCACTATACCCAATTTTTTCAAACTCCATTGACAAGCTTTGCAAGAATTCAAGGCAAGCGTTTTCTATCAAGCCAATTGTTTCAGAGTTTGCCCTATTATCACAATGTGTAAAAAGTGTCATGCTGTTTTTATAGGTATAATGCCCCTTAGTCTTAACGTCTAAGCTTTCAAATTCTACAGCGTCAAGTATTTCAGGGGTTATGCCCTTGCAATGTTCTAGCACGTTTGCCCTTGTCAAATTCCCTTCGAATGCTACCCCGTCCCCTTGGCAACAACTCAATGACCAATTAGCTTTTAAATCAAGCTTTCTTTCTTCAAGTAACATTGCAAAATTATCTGAAACAATTTCATAAATAAACCCGTTTTCATATTCTGATTGTCTAAGCTTTTCAATTGCCCTTTCCTTTGCCTTTGGTTCTAATTCTTCAATGCTATAAACTGTTATTTCTACTTTTTGTATGTTATAACTCGCTTTCTATTATTAAGGTTTTCAATTCTTCCCCTGTACCATCAAAAGGCATTGGTATATATCCTTCATAACACCTATTAGCATAATCTGATATACAAACGTCTGATAGTTCCCAATGCTTACCCGTTTTAGTAAAATATGCATATGATTCACAGTTATGATTTTCTTCATTGCATTCATTATCTTTACAAATATCTAAACTCAATTCATTCAAGTATTTTGTTGTATTGTTCCATTGTGTTTTAGTCATATTGTCCCCTTTACTTTACAAGATTGTCTAAAATGGTTTGATCTACTTCTTTGCATTCCATGCCCGAAAATTCAGTGCCTAACCATTTATTGATATGCCTTGACGTTGTAACGCTCCATTTTTTGCTTGTACGTACTACCCCTAAACCACTAATAAAAGCGGCTACGGGGGTTTTATATGAAAAGAGAATAGAGTTATTTTCTGTTTCTAGTACCGTCATGTTACTTGCGTATGGATTAATTTTCATTTTATGCCCTTTCTTGTTTGTTGTTTATTGCCCTATTCATTAAGCTTACTATTCCATGCATTCAATGTCAAGCTTTATTTCAATCAATCTATTATAAAGATTTACATGCTCTTTTGTATTTTCCTTGTCTTCTCTAATTAAGCGTAGGCTTTCACTAATCAGATAATTGATATTTTCAAGCTTTGCTTGCTTAGTCATATAGCTTGCCTTGCCTGTCTTAAAGAAGCTTAATCCGCTTTGTAGTAGTGTCATGTTGTCCCCTTTACTTGTCTACCCAATTAATTAACCCAATGAATAACGCGCCAAAATCAACATATATAATGACCATAGAAGCGATTACAGCTAGAACTATTGCCGCTATATACTCTTTACCTTGCTTTGTCATTATTTCTTACCTTGAAGCTTTCTAATCATTGCGATATCGCCACGCTTTACCGCTTCCGTCAATAACACTGAAAGGGGGTTAACAGGCTTTGACGTTTCAGCCTTAACAACGGGGCGGCTATTTTTAACCCCATTCAATGATCGTTCAATACGTCTTACCTCTCTATCATTATCGTATATGTCTTTCATGTTGTCCCCTTTCACTTCATTCTGTTTATTGTTGCCCATATATAGAGAGTATCAAACTAAGCTTACTATGTCAACATTTAATTTCAGCAATCCTTCAAAGGAATGCTAAACCTATCTATCGCATATAAAGGGTTAATAGGCTATGATAGAGCATAGATAAATCGTTGATATTACAAGGAAATATGCATATTATTGATATTGTTAGTTATTATTAGCAGTAACCGGATTTCCCCAACATGCTACATAGCACTATATACTATGGCAATAAACCTACCTATTATCCCTATTGCTCAATATTGCCCATTCCTATATATACCCTAACCCCCTATGTAGTACATTCTTATATGCAAGCTTAGTGCCAATTGTATTAGCGGCGCTAACATACATGACCATACATCAAAGGTTTGTTCCCTCTGCAACATACATGCCAAGGTACAAAGATATTGCTTGACATATAATCCTATTCCTGGTATAATATATGCATGTGTTATGTATATAAGCATAATTCATTGCACCCTATATATGTATTATTACATATTGATAATTGAATGTCAATATATAAATTGATTAATGATTTCAATATGATATGGGTATGGCATAGGGTATGCATACATGATAAGGGGTACGGTTATATGCACATTGTATGCCATAGGCCACTGGTACCCCAAATGATAACAACAATTTTAGCAAAGGAACAATCATTCCTATGAGTTTAATGGATGAATTACAAGATCATATTCATAACTGGATGAATTCACACGGAAAAGAGCCTCCTTGTATTAATGTGACTCTCTCTGAGTATAAAATAATAGAGAAGGAATTACTCAGTAACGCTAATACCCTCTATATGCCATTACAGGGGGGAGCTAAACTACTGAGTTTTGATGGAGTTCATATTAACATAGCACAAGAATCTGATCTTGGGGAGTCAATAGATGAGGAACAAGAGCAAGTCTGGTATGCTCAAGAGTATGACCAAGAGTAGTATAAAGGTAGTACTTAATAAAAAGATTGACAAAGCTATTACCGATATGTTACAATACGTTATAGATAGGGTAGACTTAGAGAAGGCAGAACTAGCTGAAGAAGAACAGGATAGACTTGAGAGAGAATATGGAAGAACCAAGAATAAAGACTGAAGAGCACAGTTTTATGCATCAAGGGGACTGTATAGGACATACTCATAAGTTTACAATTAAGATTAGTACGGTTCCAAATGTAACTCCTGGGCAGCTTGTAGAAGTATTCAGGGATGACGTAAAGATTATGAACTATATGATATTAAACGATCAGTGTCCAAGGGTGATCTCTACATACTTTAAAGAAGAAGAGGGAACCCAGGATGAGTATAATATAAAATATTCAAAAGAAGAGGAATAAACATTCCTATGTCAGATCCTAAAGATATATTGGCTGAAATTATGGACCAGGATGAATATAAGCCTAAACGAGAGAACGCTGTGATCAAGATCCAAATACAGGATAAGTATGGTCAGGTTTACGGCGTTACTGAAACGCTCGTGGGCGCGGTTGCGGATTATGACCCCCGCGATGTCTCTGAAAGAGTGGAGGAGAAGCTCCTTGTCCTCCTTCAGGAGATCTTATACGGAACACGAGATCCAGACGAGGATAAAGAAGAGCGGGAGGTAGACAATGAGCAAACCATCAAAGATTACGAGCAAAAAGAATAAGGTCTCTTTTCCTAATGGAAGTATGGTGGTTATGGATGAGCATCAGTTGGATGCTTTGACCTACCTTACAGCTGAACTTAAGAACTCCAATCAGTTTGTTTATGGTACATTCTTAGATATCTGGAACGAATTATATGAGAAAGAGGCTGAAAACGAAAGCCTTATAAGGGAATATGAGCAGAAATCGAGCTAACCGACTGATATCATGGATAATTTCGGTGGTCGCGGCGGTTTTACTCTACCTTTACGTGAAAACCCAGGTCAAATAGGCGTGAGATGAGAAAAAAACGGAAAAAAACGGAAAAACAGAAACCGCTGGGTCCGGTACCAAAGACCCCTAAAGAACTTTTTGAGATACACATGGACAAAATCGAGCCAGGACTGGCAAAAGCAGTAGGAAAGTATGCGGATTTCATTAATCCCTTCTTAAAGATGCCTAAGCTTACTCCTGATAGACAATTAATCAATAAAGAAGAAGAGAATGAACGATTAATCGAGGAATATCAACAAGTTAACAAGAAAGAGGAGTCTTAAATGGAATATACACAATCTAAATTGGTTTTAGAGCTTCTATCCAAAGCGTTAGAGTTCTATGCCAAGGACGAGAACTATGAAACGGTACCAACAGATGATGACACAGATAGCTTTGCGTTACTCCCTAGTGAAGTAGAACGTGATCGTGGTCGGGTAGCGAAGGAAACATTACACAATATCAGGGAGATTATGGGAAAAGAAGAGAAACATGGATAGGATAGAACAATTTGTCAATGAGTATGTAGGATTTATGTCTATAAACGACACAGATGCCGCAGGACAAGCGGAACTACTAAAGGAGATGGTCAAGGATCTCCTTGTAGAAGATCGTCTCAGGACGCTCAATATAATCGAAATTAAAGGTATTCCCTTAGACAGTCAGACCAAGAATACAATCTTGGGGGAGGAAATCAATGCCTTTTAAGGTTTATACATCAGATGAGGCTAAACTGGAAGCCAAGTTGAATGAAATCCAGGAATCAGGGGAGAATGTGGTTCAAGTTGTACTTATGGTATGGCAAGATGCAGAATCCGCTTATTTTAAAATTATATCGTTATCAATGGCTCCTTGGAAGCCTAAACAGGAACCAGAAAGTCAAAAACAATGAAAAAGCTAATAATATCCACGTTTTGCATGTTGTCTATGTTTGGCTGTGCTGATAAGTTTGATCTGTCAGAATATAGCAATAATCAGATTACAGAGGCTCGTGAGAAGTGTGCTTTTGGAACAATGAAGGTTTTAAATGAAAAGTCTCCATTAGAGATTGAAAAGATCATTTGTAGCCTAAAGAGCAGAAAAGATCACTGTAAGATCACTCCAGAGGAAGTTCAGGAGTTTACCTTAAGAGTATTCAATTCTTGTGTAGAAGGGGTGCTTAAGAGTCAAAAACCTGAGTTTGAACCTAAAAAGGGCCAGTTTCCGGTATAAGTGAAAATAGTTGAGGAATGATTGTTCCCTTTTGTTAGAAAAAGGGTGAATATTAGGATAACTGTATAGAAGTCTGTTTATTGGTCTGGGCTTATGATTAACTCCTTAGAAACTTTACGTTTTTGAGGATGTTACGTTTTTGAGTTATATCATGAATGAAAGATTAAACCGCCCAGATTTAATTAAGCTTACTTTATTGTTAGAATATTACGATGAAATCCTTATTAATCACGCCCAGGCCAAAATAGTGATTCTTTCGGAACATCGGAACATTCTACAGGAACGAAGCCGTATTTTGTCTCTCTTGCGGGATAAAAGAAAAAAGGCATTATTGTTGAGTAGATAATCTTATTCTAGTGAGGTAATCAACCGTGATGAGCGAAAAGCCATTCAAACAGAAGTTTAAAGAACTAATGGATGACGCTTCTAAACTCGTTAAGGAAGCTACCCCAAAAGAAATAGAAGAGATTAAGGTTAATCTATTTAATACAACTATTCTCCCTTCCTCAGACCTGGTTTGCAAAACCGACGAGGAATTTGATTTACGAGTACTTTATCGTATTACAGGAGTCATTGGTGAATTGCCTTACATTCTTATACATCATGATGAACTTACAGACGCGCAAATCGAAAAGCATCGACAAAAAGCTCTCTCTGAGCACAAAAAGTTCATCTTACCCTCTATTGTCGAACCAATCTCAAATCACCCTGATCGCCAATTTACCCCTTATCTCGTATTTCCAACACACGACAAATTACTTTTTCTATTGCCTCTCGAAGGCTCGGCTTTTTCTGATATCGAATTTGAAGATCCACAATCTGAATCTGATGAGGATTTAGAAGACGATTTCGACTTTCCATCTGAGGATGAAGAATAGCTGGTGAAGGAAACGAGTATGGTGAAAACTATACTCATGCAATTCCTCCCAACTATCCCTTTAAAAAAGGATAGTACTTCCTCCTCATCTGTTGGGCTAGGTGGCTTCGGCTGCCTAGTCCTTCAGAATTTATGTTCTTAAAGGCATAAACACAGTTTATGTTTTAAAAGACATAGATGCTTATACTGATGTGGCCATAAGCTTTAAACGGCCCGTGAAAGTGACCGCAAGGTCTGTGCAGCTATGCCCTATCCTACGTAGTAGGAATATAAGACTTAAATATGTTATAGGGAAGTATTCTATGGATATTAAAAATACATTAAAAATAGTCGGTATCTATGCAGGGGTCGCTATAGCGTACATTCTTGCTGTAGATTTTTTTGCTGGTTACTTCCTTGGCAAATTCGATTATTGTATGGTAAAAATGTTTTTTAGTATGATCTTAGGTTGTTTTGCTCTTCATCCTCTTTCCAGATGGATTATTGGAAAAATTCTATAATGGCTAAACCAAAAGATAACATAACCAAAAACAGTTCAGTTGCTACAAAGAAACCTGAAATGATTAATGGTGCCCCAGTTCGTAAGAGTGGGTCTGCTATTGCATCTATGCCAAAAAAGGAATATGTCAATACTATGAAATTTGACTATTCTAGTTTAGAATATAAGCAATATCCTAATAGGGTCAAAGTAAATATAGAATTGAATGAAGAGAGATTCCCAGCGGAATCTAAAGTTCCTCCTTATGATAAATATGATGAAAAGGGGAACTACATTAAAAATAAGTTTATTGCTACTGAAAAGAAAGTGAAGAAGGTAGAAGGAGTAAAATACTCAATAGGTCAACTAGTGAGAGAACATGCCCTTTCTAACCCTCATAAAAACAATGGAAGAAAAAGATAAAACCTTATCCATCGTAAAAGATGAAGAAAAGGACAATCAGGAATTTACGAAGCTTTCTCTAAAAAAAAGAGTCGAGGCACTAGCACCTGGAAAATATAATCTTTTTCAAGAACTTTTACAAGAAATTCAAGCTTCAGATATTATTGATAATCTTCAAGGTAAAGATCTTTATCTTGAGAATCAATTAGCAAGATTAAAAATTCTTATTACAAATAAGTTTTCTTCAGATAAAGAAACAGCTGATTTGTTATTAGAATACACTCCTCCTGAACGAACTATTTATGGTTGGTTTATTGATGAGTGGAAAGAAGCAGTAATGTTAAAAGTTAAGTCTTCTTTTAGATTTAATGAATCAAGACGTTCTGCAGTATTTGATTCTATTTATAAAAAAGCAGTGGAAAAGGGAGACATGAAGGCTGCTGAGTTGTTTTGCAAACTCTCAGGAGATTTAGAATCGGGGAAGGGTTCTAAGGAATCTAAAGAAATGGAAGACTTTAAAGACTTCAATAGGATTCTTCATGGCAAAAAATAATCTATGTCACAATACGGCGAACCGCTTAAAATCCATGAATTGCATGTTGAAGAACTAGTAGAGGAATTCTCGAAACGAGGCATTACTACCACTTCTTCAAAGATTGGTAAGCTACATCCAGCACAAATTCAAATCGTTCATGACGTAGGAAGATTCAAAGTATTAGCCTGTGGAAGACGTTTTGGTAAATCTTTGTTCTGTACGGCTGTAGCAGCTGCAGTTGCTATGCAGCCAGGAAGAAAGATCTGGATTGTTTCTGATAACTATGGTCTAACAGATAGAGTATTTGCAGAACTTTATCATCTTTTTGTTAATGAATTGAAATTAGCTGACTCTTCTAAAGGTGGAGCATCTTCTAAATTAAACAGATACATCAGATTACCTAATGGCAGTGTCATTGAAGGTAAATCTTGTGAAAACCGCAAATCTCTCGTAGGTGAATCTATTGATTTACTTATTTGGGATGAGTGCGCTTTAACTGTTGGAGGGGAAGATATCTGGAATCAGGAGCTTCGTCCTACTTTAATTGATAGAGAAGGTTCAGCTATCTTCATTTCTACTCCCCGTGGGAGAAACCATTTGTATAAGTTTTATATGAATGGGTTAGAAGGTATAGCTGCCAGAGAGAAACAGGCTCAAGGCTTACCTCTTACTGAAGATGAAACTATAAAATCAGAATGGTCAGGATTTAAATTTAGTTCTTATTGCAATACCACCAATCAAGGTGGCTATTTGAAGAAATCAGAAATTGATTCAATGAGACTATCAATGCCTGATGTTAAGTTTAGGCAAGAAGTTATGGCTGATTTTACAGCTGTAGCTGATTCTGTGTTCCCTGAATTTGCACAAGAGACTCAAGTTGTTGATTGGGACTTCAATCCAGCATGGCCAGTTTATGTGGCAATGGATTTTAACTACCAAACACCTTGTACTTCTTTGTATCTTCAAATTGATCCTAACAATAATATCTTAGTAATTGATGAATATCATCCTAAAGACGCACATAAAACCGTGCATCAACAGGCTAAACAGCTTTTAGAGATGGATCAAAGGTATAATAAGAGAATTGAACTTATTGTAGCAGATATAGCTGGAAAACAGAAAGATCTAAATGGAAGAAGTGCATGGGATGATCTAGCTGATTGGAATATATACCCAGTTGGCAGAAAGCAAAAAATAGAAACAGGTTGTGATTTAATTCGTTTATGGTGTTCATACCCTAAAGTAGACCAAAATAATCAACCTGTGTTTGATAAAGAAGAAAAACATATCGTATATCCTAAACTCTTTGTAAATAATAGATGTAAAAATTTAATATTTGCCTTAGAAGCTGCTCGTGCTCCAGAGGGGCAAGGTGGGGTTTCTAAAGAAGGATATAGAAAAGATGGTATAACAGACGGTCCATTAGATGCACTTCGGTATATTCTAGTGTACCTCTTACATGATTCCAATTTAGTTGGAACATTACCAGTAGTTTAAGAATAGCAAAGTAAGGAAGATAAAATGGCAGATCCACATATTGACAGTCGTAAGCGTGTTCGTGAAAGAATTGAACCTACGGTTGTTCACAACACAGCAGAATTAAATGGCACAAACACAGTAGGAACTGTTCGACTTGACATTGTATGTCAGAGAATTACGGTCGAACTAGGTAGTCTAACTGCGAACGTAGATGGTTCGATTAATGGGAAGAATTTCTTCTCAATCGCAGCCGCTGCTACGGGCCGTGTTAGCTATGGCACAACAGCAGGTAATCACTTAGTAAAGTGGGTAAAAATCACTCGAACAGCTGGTACTGATGTAGCCGTAGTCATTGGAGTTTAAAAATGCCTAGTACCCCTAAGTTATTGAGGTACTCATCGGGGTTTTTTAAGCTTGTAAAAGAAGAACTACCAGAGGCTATCAAAAACGATAATGAGTTGCATACTAAAGTACTAGTTTTACTTTATAATAAGTATGCGAACAAATCATGGGGGAACACTCTTCCCACACAACGTTATGAAGAGATGAATAATTACGTTTATACGTTATTAGAAGAATATTTCGAATAAACATGGAGTAAAAACAATGGCTGAAGAAAGAAAGAAACATCTCTTGAATACACAAGGGAATTTGATGAAGGGTAAAGGGCATCAAAAGGGGAAAGACTATATGGCAGATGACGCGACTAGGAAGAATCCTACCATGTCAGATGTTGGTATAGGCAGTTCCTTTACGCTTGCTAGGCTTCGTAATGAAGCTCAGAGAGTGAAGGCTGAAAGACGCATCCCTGGTAATCTCGGATACCAAGTTAATCTTGGACCAAAATCCGAAGTTGCAGGCTCTACCATCACAAAACAAAAACGAATGCTATATAATGGTAAGAAATAATTACTATTGCAGCATACATGTATACATATAAAAAACAAAAAAGGAGTAACAAACAATGGGTCTAAATATTAAACCTGTTAGACGTTTGCATAAACTCCGCTCAGACGTGAGTGACAATGTTCCTGGACATGAAAAGGTAGAGAAGTTAGATAAAACTCTAAATTCTTCACCTGGTTCTTACAAAGTTGCTCGTGGTATTCGTCGTCGTCATGAAGAGAGCTTCGGTGGCGATGCATTAGAGAGAGACAAGCCCAAGTTGGCTTGGGAAGTTGATGCGACATTAGATCGTTTTGACTTTGATGCTGGTGCTCCTACCGATTTTGGTATTAGGATCACTCTTCCCTCTAGCGCACAACTCAGTGACCGTGGCTTAAAAGCAGGCGATGAACTACGAATTCTTGATAAAGGTTCGACATTAAAAGGTAAACGCTTTAAAGTAGTTTCTGAAGCAAATACAACTAACGTAGCTCTTGGTAAAGCAAGACTAGTTAGTGCTACAGTACTACGTTTAAAAGACGTTAACCCGTTCACAACCGAAAACACAATTCGAATTCGTATTGAGCTTGAAGCAGGCAATCGTCGATAAGACATAACTATATAATTATATAATTAGGAGAAATTAACAATGGCTGAAATGAAATCAAATGCGAAGATGGTACCAGCAAGTGCCCCCTCGCTAAAGTCTCGTGGAATGCGAATGAAAAATAATCCTCCAGTCGGTTCAAAGAAACCGTTGGATCATAACGTTTCAAAGAAGCATGAAGAGGCTTTCCAAGGAAAAGATAAGTAATCTTACTTAATAACTAGTAGGGGGCGGTGAGAAATCATCTCCCCCTATTAATGAGTAAAGAGGAGTATTCGTGAGTTTTAATTTAGGTGTTCAAAATTATCCAGGTGGATATTTAGGTGGATTCGGCTTTGGGACAGTCGGAATTTATCTATACGAAGATGTCTACTATCGTCAATGGATTACTGAAATTGCCTTAGCCTTCTATGAAGGTAGGCAGGACGAGTTTGTTTGGTTGGATCTTCTAAAGCAATTTAGGAATCCTGAAAAACAACAGATCCTTCCATTAAACTTTACAAAAGAGATTATAGACGAAATCTCAATTCTTTATCGAGAAGAACCTATCTATAAGATAGTTGACTCTGAAACAGGAGAACTCTTAGATAAAGATCAGAAACTTTGGGAGAAAGTTCAAAAAGATTCCCGTTATCTTCAAATAATGGATAAAGTTGATAGATGGTGTCATTTACTTGGCACTGTTCTAATCAAGGTATCTTTTATTGATGGTAAAGGAGAAATGGTAAAAGCCACCGAAGGAGGTAAAGTTCAACTTGACGTTCTTCATGGTGGTGTTTACGATATTAAATATATTGATAGTCCCTTTCATATATCGGAACTATTAATCGGTTTTGGTCAAGGTTTTGTTGGCTTTAATAGAGGATCTGGTCCTTTAGGTCAAAGACGTGGGGGCTATGTAGCTGGTATTGGGTCTAATGCAACTGGTGGAAACCAAGCTAACCCTGCTAGTGTTCATGGTCAAATCTCTGAGATTTATTGGTCCCCAGAATCTCATAAAGTAACTCAGAAAGAAGGAGATACAGAGAAGGTCGTTCATGAGGGTGAAAATCCTTATGGTCGTATTCCTGCGGTTCCTTTCTTTAATTCTGAGCCAGCACACTATTATTTTTTACCTATTAATGAGCCTTTGATTTATGCAAATCATGCTCTTAATATGCGTATTACAGACTTAAACCATATTGCTAAGTTCCAATCTTTCGGAGTTCCAGTTCTATCTGGAGTTGAAAGAGGAACTTCTATTAGACGTGGTAGACCAGTTGATGACTTCAATTTCTTTAGAGCTGGATCTGCAAGTCGTTCTAATGTTGGTGGAGCTGCCAGATTCGGACAAGGCACTCAACACAGAACATTTGATAACAGTTATGCCTTCTTTGCAGACGGTAATGCTGATGCAAATGCTGTAGGAATGAGTATTGGTCCTGATACTGCAATCGCGGTAGGAGAAAAAGGAGACTTTAAGTTTGCCTCTCCAAATGCAGATATTCTAGGACTAGCTTCTACTATCCAACAAATTCAGGATTGGGTTCGTGTCAATCATGGATTAACCGCCAAAGGTACTAAAGCCGAAGGTGGAGGTGGAGTAGAGTCCGGTTTTAGTAAGATGTTGTCCAAGATTGGTGTTCTAGAAGAAAATATTAGACGCCAAAAGTTGTTCAGGGAAAGAGAACAACAGTTATTTGATGTAATCAAAGAACTTTGGAATGTCCATTATGCGAATGATGGAACACAACAGTTTAGTGAGAATTCCACTCTTGAGATCACCTATGTAGAACCTCAATTTCCAGTTGATCCATTAACTAAGGTAAACTTAATTGAAGGACAAAGGAAGATTATTGAGACTGGTGATAAGAGAGCAATTAAGGAACTCTTTAAACACCTTTCCGAACCTCAGATTGATAAGATGATTAAAGATTATCATGATGATAGGATGGCCCAAGCTGATCGAGAATTAGAGCTTCTTGAAAAGCAAGCAACAAAAATGGGAGAACTAGGGCTTGATTTTAATTCATCTGGCCAAGATGGTCAGAATAAGTTCTCATCCATGACAAAAGCAAAAGGTGCTGATAAAGCTGTGTCCGGTCAGGATAACAAACTAAAGCACTCTGAAGACAGTTCGAAGCAAAAAGGCAAGAACTTAGATTTTCGGAAACAGCCTAAAGAGGTAAAGGCTGCTAAACCACAAGGTAAGGAAAAGGAAGAATAAAAAAGAGAGGGAATTGCAATGGAAAATAAGTATAGCTTAGTGTTGGATACACTACCTATGTCTTTTAGCTTAGATCAAGGTTCTAGGGAGGCAATGATCAAAGCTCATAAGAAGTGGTCCATCAAAATTAAAAGAAGTCTGTGGATTGATATCCCAGCAAAAACACCTGTAACCATGAATACAAAGGTTTTTATTGCTCTTAGAGTAGTAGAGATCACTCCTGAACAGGAGAAAGCGTCTCAGGTGGAACAAGACCCAAGATATAAAACGTTTTTTCAGAACGCCAAGAATATCGGTCCTGATATAACAGATCAAGGGTATAAATAAACGTACATTTGAATTGAATTCAAAGTACAAACATCTAATATGGGGTTGAACCCCAGGAGATTAAAATGAACTTAAATAAGTTATTTGGTACAAAAGATAAGACTGACTCTAAGAGTGATGCAACTACTTCGGAGACTCAGATAACAGCTCCTGCTACAACAGATGAAGGAAATACGGAAGAAGTAACAGGAACTGAACAAACTCTTTCTACGGAGACAACTGTAACAGCTGAAGCAGATAAAACTGCAGAAACTGATAAGAGTAATGATCCTTACGCACAATGGACAAGAGAGCAAATCGTTAAAGAGATGCAAGCTCGTGGACAGGAAGCGGCAAAGAATCGCGTCGAAAAGAAGGAAATTGAACGACAACTCAGAGAAGAATACGAGAAACACCTAAAGTCATTAGAAGAAAAATTCTCACCATTTGTTGAGAAAGCTAATGAACTGAAGAAAATGCAGGATAAGGAACTTGATCGCAAACGTTCGCTGGAAGAAAAACTAGCGGCTCGTGAAGTTAAGATCGAGGAACTTCTTTCTGAAAAGAATCAAGTAGAAACTTCTCTTAAAAATGAAAAAATTGAGTTGCAATCACAGCTCGAAAAGAAAGTAGCTGATTTAAATGCTTATGAAAGCTACTGGAAAGAGCAGCTAGAAAAAGAGTTAGCCTTAGTACCACAACAGCATAAGAAACTAGCGGATCTGATTGTAAAAGGAGCAGGCTCGGATGTACGAGAAGCCCTTGAAGCAATTCGTCAAGCTAAAACCGATAATGTTTTTGGAACAAAGAAAGTTACAGTGTATAATGCTACGCCAAATGCTAAACAAGGAGCACGTATGGACGCAGCTTCAGCACAGAAGTCAACTGATGGTATGTCGAAAAAGGACAAAATCTCTCAGGGGCTTAATAAGTGGAAATCTATCCAAAGACGTAGACTCGGTGGTGAATAAGATCTATTCATCTTTTATAACAATATAATCAACCTAATAGGAGTTATTAATGGCACAAGTCATTTCATTAGCTGATGCAGCTAAATTATCTAATAATCTCTTGGTTGAAGGTGTAATTGAAGATATTATCACTATTAATGAGTGGTACCGTTTTCTACCTTTCGTTGTATTTGAAGGACTTTCCTATACATTTACACGAGAGGCTCAAATCGCTAAGTCTGCTTTCGCAGCTCCTGGTGCTAACCTCAACCAATTGAAATATCAGAAGGGTGCAACCGTTTCAAACGTAAACGTTCACCTAGCTGCTATCATTGGCGACATTATCATGGACGGACAGATCGAAGACCAACTATCTGATCACAACGATCAGCTACAGGTCCAGATCAGTTCAAAGTCTAAGGATATTGCTCGTACTTACATGAACTCAATCATCAATGGCCGTAGAATCCCTGGTGGTCCACTTGTTCAATCGAACAACGGTCCTATCGGAATCGAAGCCAAATTCGACGGTATGAAAGCTATTCTAGATGCAGAATCTGGAAACAGCGATGACGTTAACCATCCTTTCTATAATGCTGGTGCTTCAACACAAACACTAGACCTTACAGAGGATGACAGCGCATCACCCCGTTTGAATCGTCCAGGCCGCGTATTTACACTAGAAGATCTAGACAACTTGATCGACCGTGTAACTACAGGTAAACCTGACTTCTTGATGATGCACTCAAGAGACATCCGTACACTAAGAGTATTACTACGTAATACTGGTGGTGGAACAGATGCATATCAAATTCAGCAAGTTGGTCTCGGAAATATGAAGCCTATGCTTATGTATCAAGAGATCCCTGTATTCCGAAACGATTTTATTTCTCGTTTCGAACCAGTTAACTTGGTGGATTCAGGCGCAGTTGCCGCAGTAGGCGCTGCCTCAATCACAACCGCTGAAGACTATTCTCTAGGCGTACCCGCAGCTCTTGCTGATGGTATTGCTGCAGGAACAGCAGCCGCAGTTGTACGTGGTGATGATGGAATTCTTCGGAAATACAAAATCACTGTCGCAACAGCAGCTAACCCTTCAGTACTCACAGTAGTCGCAACTGGAACATTCCTTGATGTTGAAAACAACAACAATGAACTCCAACTTGCACCAAACGATGTATCCCTCGGACTCGTAGGCAAAACCTATGAACTCTATGAGAGAGCAGACGGTTCGGAAGTCTATTGTGGACGTTGGGGTGAGATGGAAGGCGTTTGCGGATTTACTTCTGCTAATGACGCCGGTGTTGTATTCGAATTCGTTGGTCCTCGTGAGAACGAGAACGCCAATCAGTACCGCCTCAAGTGGTATTGTGGGTTCGATCTCTACAACCGCCTCTCGCTTGCTAGAATGCGTAGAGTTCTACCTCTCGGAGCATAATCCAAGAGTAAACTAATTAAGATTGGGGGAGATTAACGTCTCCCCCTTTCTTATCTTTCTATGGAGGAAAGAGGATGTATTATACAACTAAAAAACAAGGAGCCTTAGATAAAGACTACATACTGGTAAAACACCCACTGAATATAGGTGGGAATTACTTCTTAATGGGAGTTAAGTTTGTAAATGGTATTGCAGTTGTAGAAAGAGGTTCTAAAGTTCATAAGAATTTATTGAGATCACCTCTTCTTAAGAATCGTAAAGAATTCGGTTTAGAGTGGTTAGTAAAGTTTGGTTTTCGTACAAAAGATGTACAAATGGTATTTGGTAAGGATATTTACTATTCTTACTTAAAAGCTATCGAAAAAGAAAAAACCAAACAAGCTGAAATTGATTCTATAGTTAAAGAAGCTATGGAAGCTATACCAACTCAACTTGAAGAACTTACACTAGAAGAAGTGTCAAGTGAACCAAATCCAATAGAAGATGTAATTGAAGAAGCACCAACTATGTCACTTGATGATATTATTGCTGCTCATAAAGTATTACATCAATGTATATTGGTAAAAGAGGATGAAACAGTCTGTGATAAGCCTGTTTCTAAAGGAAGTCCATCTGGACTATATTGTTTCGCGCATATGCGTAAAGACCCAGAATATAAGAAAAAATTGGAGGAATAAGCATGTTAGTTTTATTTGATAATGATACTCTTCAACTTAATGTAAGAGCAGGAGCTTTGGAAACATACGCACCTGATGAACAAGTTAAAGCAGTTACTGCAAAGACAGAAGAATTAAAAGTAAAGGTTCAGGCTAAACAAACAGAAATGGCAGAAATTTATAAAAAGTTCATTACTGAAGAAATTGAGCCTGTACGAGTTGAAATTCGTAAAGCTGTTCTTGAGATCAACAAAAAAAATAATCCCAATCTAGAACAGATTTTAGAAGCACAGAAGCCAGGACAGTAAGAGTCCTCAGTACGGGAGTAACTTATGGGTACAAAAAATAACTCCGCTGGGTCTCAACATAACCCACGGGGTACAACCCAAGGTATTACGCTCGTAGCACATGAGTCGGGACTCCCTATTGATAGCATTGTAGATGTTAATGGTAAACGGAGGCTCGCAGTTGATGCTAATATAAGCATCGCTAGTGCTACCATTAACGTAGACTTGGAATCAGATACAGATAACGTTGCCATACGTAATACTAGTAACGATAATGAGTTACTAATACATAGCGACGGTAGTATTTCTATTCGTTTAAAAGATGAATCAGGAGCAGCTTTTTCAACTGCTAATCCCCTTCCTGTTGAAATTGCAGCTGGAAATCTTGATGTTGAATTAGATGCAGCTGATGGGGACAATGTTGCTATTCATGATAATGAAGGCCATGAGCTTGAAATTAATGCTGATGGTTCAATTAACGTTAATGCTACATTTGGATCAGGTGGCACACCATTTTCTCTCTTTGATGAGATAAGTGCAATAGCCTCTGCAACTCTAACTACTATTCTCACACACACTGTACCTGCACTTACTACTTTAAAATTATATAAAATTGAAGTAAGTGGAACCAATACTGCTACGTATGAACTTTATGTAAATGCAGTTATTGAAGGTAGACGTAGAACATACTTCGGCGGCTCATTATCTGAAGCATTTGAGTTTCCCACAAGTTCCTTGTTGTTAGCAGCAGGGGATGTAGTAGACGTGAAAGTAATACATGGTAGACCTTTCACTGGTGATTTTGAAGCAAGGCTTCATGGGGAGACACTCTAATGGCTAATATTGAATTAAAAAGAACTCAATTAGAGCTAATAAGAGTTAGAGCAGCTAAAGCTGAAATGGAATTTGTTATTGCTGAAAAACTTGAAGATATTGAAAGAGTAAAGAATAACATAAAAATTCAAGAAGCTAGAGAAGCTGAACTTATAAAAAAACTAGCCGAGACAAAAGAGGTAATATAAATGGCTGATCAAAATACAGCACTTCCCATTCGTTCTGAAGCAGATGGCACAGACGAACGAGTACATACAAAAATAGTAGACGGAACTACTCCTTCCCAAAGAGCAACTGTTGATACTGATGGGAATTTACATATTGAAGCACATGCTAATGATCCTGCAAACGTAGATCGGGTTTTACGAGTTAGCGAACTTGGAGCATTAACACCTGATGGTGTTTTTCATGCTACAAATAACACTAAACCTGGAAACGTAGGATTAGTTGGACATTCAAGAGCTGCATCTCCTGGCGATTCAGATCAAAATAATAGATTAACTTCTATTACTTCTGGTACTGTTCATGCATTAGATGTAGCAATACGAGATGAGAGTGGTAATCCATTTTCAGCTTCAAATCCAATTCCTGTAACATCAGTTGATAGTGAAGGCACAGAAGTTAATAATTACGATACTACAGCAGCAGTAGCCGCTGGAGCATCTGATAACCATGATTACACTGTAACTGCACTAATGACTTTGAAACTTTCACAGATTGAAGCAACGGCTTCAGGTAAGTTGAAATTAGAAGTTCAAGTGGAAACAGGAGTAGCTACGGCAGTATTTAATACTTTATGGGTACTATTTAACTCTACAGCAAATCCTAATATTCAGCTTCCAATAAATGAACCAGTATCGGTACCTGCGGGTGTTAAAGTAAGACTAATTAGAACTAATAAAGATAACCAACCACAAGACGTATATTCAACAATATCAGGTCACGAAATCGTATAATTAGGATGGGCCAATGGCTGATTTAACAGAAGGACAATCTGCTCAGACTATAAAAGTAGTGGGTGCCACAGGTGCCGTCGAGAGTGCTAACTTTCTTATAGTTAATGCTGATGGTTCAATCAATACTACTGCTTCTGTTACTAGTAGCGGGGTAGAGCAACATATAATTGATTCTGCTGGCGATTTATATATTGCCGGTACAACTAAAGGTATTTTATCTTTATCAAGAGTAGTTGGAGCTGCACCTTCTTTAACAGCTGGACAGTTTTCTGGACTAACACTTGATACTGCTGGTAACTTACGGATTGTTGATAGACATGCTCGTTTAAATGCACTTTCAGATGTTGGGGCATCTGGCTATGGAATAATGGGCAGTGACGGCACTGTTCTTAGATGGTTAAAAGTAGACACATCAGGAGCTTTAGTAATATCGGCTGTTGCTTCCCCAAACACATTCTTTAGTTTTGGAGACATAGCAGTAGCAGTTATCGCAGAATTTGCAGTAAGACGAACAACCTATACTGAACCTGCTGCCAACGCTCAAAGGTCTATGTCTTCTTCTTCGGCACTAGATACAGCCGCAGGAACAGGCGCTAGAACAGTAAGAATTACATATTTTGATACAACTGGTGCAGGACCATTTACAGAGACAATTACTCTTAATGGTACTACATTTGTTAATACTGTAGCTACAGATATTCGCTTTATTGAAAAGATGGAAGTAATTACCGTTGGATCTACTAGATCTAATGCTGGAATTATAACTCTTTTCGGTGCAGTATCTGCTGGCGGTGGTACAGTTGGAACAATTGCTGCAACAAATAAACAGACATTTTGGTGTCATCATTATATAGCTACTGGCAAAAAAATGAACGTTACTGGTATTTCAGTAAGTCACAATGGAACAACAGTAGGATCTGGCGGTGTGTTTCATATTAGATCAATCCCAATAGGTGTAACAAACGTACCAGAAATCCAAATTTCAGATTTCGTAAGATTATACGGACAATCAAGTACATTTGCTAGAAACTACGATTCACCCATTAGAGTAATTGGGCCAGCAAGAGTTATAATGTATTTAACTCCTGAATCTTCAACTTCTGTTACTTTTCGTGCATCTCTTGACTATTTTGAGGAATAAGATATGGAAGTAATTTGGACAGAGTTTAAAAAATTTGTGCAAGATAAAGACCTTTCTATCCAATTTGTGGAAGCACAAGGAAATTATCATCTAAAAGCATTTGATGGTTATTTTTCTCTTGATTGTATCCTTCCTATTGGGGTGGATAATCCCGATACAAATGACTTTGAAGCTAACTTTAAAGTTGCTGGGAATAAAAAATTAGAACAAAGAAATTCTGATGGGTATATAGTCTCTGCTCCTACTTTTGAAGATGCTCAAGGACTAACTACAGTTTGGAAAGGGCATTTATATACAGCTCAACCAAATTCATTAAATATATATGATGAAGTAGTTACAACACAGTTAAGGCTCAGAGGAGGTTGGTATAAAGTTTTATCTACAGGAGCTAATATAGGTGATTATGTTGAGTTTTCTATTATTGATAAAGATAATGTTTTAGGATTGTTTGCTTATTTTGGTCTAACTGTGGGTCAGGATGTATTAGAATTAAAAAAGTTTGTAAAGACAGAATATATTAACCCCTTAAGCTTGGAACGTCAAGATTTCGTATCTGGGGGGGCTTCGGAGGTAATGGCTGGATTATATTTCAGAACTTATTACTATAACTCAGGTTTAACAGCAGTTAAATTTTCGGTAATGGAGAAATATCATGAAAATTAATATAAATGATAAAGAAGTTGATTTAGTTGTTAATGGAGAAGTCCAAACTGAAGTAGTTAAGAAAGCAAAACTAATAGATAAGAATATATTAGCTGATGAAGTAGTAAGAAAAGCAAAAGAAAAATTACAATCTGAAGGACAACTATAATGAGAGTTAAACGATATTTCTGGAACATTTTGCTTTCTATAGATCAGTTTTTTAATGCACTAACTGGTGGTGATCCAGATGAAACCATGAGTTCAAGAATTGGAAAGAATAAAGACAAAAGCAAACTTGCTAGATTTTTGTCTGGATTCTTAGATTTATTTGAATGGAATCATACAGAAAAGTCTATTGAAAAAGACGAAGGTAAGGACGAGTCAGTTTAAGTAATTAAATAGAGGAAGCATGAAAATTACTAATACAAAGAAACCTGAACAAGATTTTGGAATTAGGAATGATATTAAAACTGAAATTAGAGTTAGAAAAAATCAAAAGAATTTTCTAATTAAATTAGTTTTAAGTATATCCTTAGTCAATACTATTTTGTTAGGACTATTATTAGCGACTTCCTGGGAGGGAGTTGTTCAATGGCTACAAAAGATCTTATAAAAAAGCTTACTAATTCTATTAGTGTTAAGCCAGAGCAACTAAAGCCTGCAATAAAAAAACAGGAAGATATGGCAGAAGTAAAAGTAGTAACCCTAATGAAACAAGAAACTGTTGAAGAAAGGGTTCAAGAGGAAATTGAAGATATTAAGAAGGCTGAAGAAACTCCTGATAGACGATATTTTGAAGTTAAAATAAATCGTCTTCAAGAACAACTTTCTGATCTTAATTCCAGATTAGATGATATCTGTTCTAATATGGAACTTTTGTTTGAACAACATCATAAATTGGTAGGTTCTTTAGAAAAACCTAAATCATTTTGGAAAAGGCTATTTAAATGGCAATAACTATCAGTTTTACATCACCTGCTAACCCTCCTCATAATATTACTAGTTTTCAAGTAGAACGTAGTAAACGACCTGCTTCTGGTTCTATTGTTCTAGCTGGAGATGTTAACAATGTTTTAAAGGTAGTAACAGTAGTATTCTCCGGTCCAGTACCAGCAAATGGTGCTTTAGCTGGTGATCAAATGCATATTGCTGGTTTAGTCTACAGAATTGTAACTAACACCTCAACTACGATTACCTTTACTACTGATACTGATTTATCAACAATTACCTCATTCCCCGCTTCTTTTGATATATTGAATGATTTAGCTGAGTTTGGTGAGTTCGATGTTATGGGAACCGTAACTCCAGCTCTTCCTTTCAACGCTAATGATGTTCATCAATATACTGACTCTACAGGTACTATCTTCGATTTTTATCGAATTAAGTCTATAGATTCAGGGGGCAACCTAAGTATTAACTCTCTCTCAGCACCTTTTAGACCTGGACAAGTGGTAACACTTACGGTAACAGATCGAAGGCTAACTCCTAAAGATTCCTTAAGGGGGATCATTGGTGGTTCAGTTACGTTTGAAGTAGAGGTTATCTTAGGAGGTAGACGGCAAGATCCTAAAGATAATGTAGTCTATGCTGATGTATTTATCCCTTCTCAGTTAGCTCCTAATGGTCAATTTATGCTATTAGCTTCTTTACAGATGGCAAGAGTAGGCATGGCCAGATATCAAACAACCTGGAACATTCCAGCGTCTATACCAAGTTTAGGTGTAGCTATTATCCCTAGTGATGATTATGTAGTCTCTTATAAGGCTAACTTCATTGGATTAGTCAATGCAGCACCTAACAGCTATATTCAATTTGATAGTGAATATTTTTCAATCAATCTTCTAGATGGTCCAGTTCATGGTCGCTTTTCAGCTTATGCAACAATTGATGATCTAAGAATGACTTTCTTTGAAGTAGATGCATATTTACCTGAAGCTATTAAGAAAACAGATGTTGAAGCTCGTAATAAAGTACTTCAATATCATCTTGAAACTGCTTCGGATAAGTTAAATGAAGAATTGAATATTCATCAAGTTAGAAGCAACTCTTCTGATAGAAAAGAATATGTTACTGCTAGATCAGTATACACTCTTCTTTTAGCAGCTAGAGGACAAAACTCTTCGGCTGTATCTGATGAGTTTGTAAAACAGTGGAAAGAACGAGCTGAATACATTCTTGCTCAGTTAAAGCGTGAAGGTGTTGCACAAGGAATTCCATTAGGTAGAGGTTAATATGGCTCGTGACATTTCTATCACAGTAACAGGTATAGAAAGTTTAGATGGGCTATTAAAAGATTTAGACTCTGCTTTAGAAGCCAATTTATACTTAGGTTTTGAAGCCTATATCAGACAGCAATTAGTTCCTAGAATGAAAAGAAGATTGGCTCAAGCTACTGAATCAGTATCCCCATCTAATCTAAATCCTAATACAGGACAAGGAACTTCTGGTGGTGGATATGGGGTACCTAAGAATAGTTCTAAATATGCAGATTGGAAAACTTCCAGATCTAACTTACCTTTAGTAGGTGAGTTAAGTACCAGAGAGTTGGTAGCAACAGGTCACTTTGTTGATTCTATAGATGTTACAGATACTTTAAGGGGAGAAGGATTCTTTAGTTTTGGAGTTGGGCCTAAGAGTGGAGAAAGACCAACCGCTACTCCTTACTCTGATGACCCAGAAGGTAGTTTTCAAGCAAATGTTTCTAATAGTGTGGACAACGCAAAATTAGCAGAATGGATAGAAGACTCCAAATATGCATGGTTGGCAAAAGAATATGAAGATGTCTTAAAAGATGTAGAACCCTTAGTTCTCTATATCCTAAAGACAACTCTAATGGAATTAGCTCAAAAGTATATGAGTGGTAAATAATGGCTAAAAAATTTGTAAGAATTATTGAAGACATTGAAGAAGCCCTCTCAAGGGAAGTTCGCCATATTATCTTTTGGGAAGGTAGATACCGAGGAGATGATGGAATTGCTTTTAAAGAATTATTCTCTCCATTCACAGGTGAGTTGATAAGACAGCCTATTGAACCTCGCTTCTATGATGATTCTGCAGACAGTTTAATAACTACACATCCTCGTTTTACTCTACGTCTTTTGAAACTATATGAAGATAGGACGACTAAAAGGGGTACACCTCCTTATGGTGAAGAGTTAGTTTCTTTACTTCCTGGACCAGGTGCGTATAAGACTAAGTTTGGTGGGGAAGATGCTAAAACTACTAATGGTGGTGGTGATAGCACAATCGACCTTACACATAGAAAAATTAGAGAAGTTCTAGTGGGTGATTGGATTAGACTTCTTACTAAGAACAATATTGGCACTTATAGAATAAGTGCTATTACTTTAAACGGAAATGGCCCTCATACTTTAACTTTAAGTAATGATTTGCTAACAAACCTGCCTATCTTTAATTATAATAAGAATGCAGGAATTATCGCGTTTAGAGAATTTGTAGATCTAAAAGTAGTAAAAATTGGAGACACCATAGTTGATAATACTAGTACTGCTTTTGTTATCACTGCTGTTAATGCTCCAGATTCTACTTTAGCGATTGCTCCAAGTAGTGCTATTGCAAACGGTGCAAATGCTAAGATTACTAGAATTGGTAACGTTCTTCAAAATGATGATTCAGATGAAAATGTTTGTTACCAACTTTTAGATCCTACACAGCCTATTGCTGATAAAGGAACAAGGTACGTAAAAAAGAGTCAATTGATTCCTTATACCTTTCTTTATTATATTAAGATTGTATCTCGTGAGAGAGATGATCATATTGCAGTGGCTGATAGAATGATGCAAGTATTCAACCCTCCAAGAGGAGCGTTAGGGACTGTAATTCGTTCTCAAGTTTCTGCCCACGGCATTTTGAAAAAAGATGCTAATGCAGGAGATAAAATCCTTTATGTAGATGATTCATCTATATTTTATCCTAATGATCGTGTAAGGATTTTAGATAATCTAAGTTCTGGAGAAGAGGCAATCGTAGACAGTGTTAATAATGTAAGTAATGCTGTTACTATTAGGACTTCTTTAACCGCTTCGTATTCTAAAGATCGTTGTGGTTTACTCGCAAGTAATGTAGATTTTTGTGCATTAGAGCGGGATTTTATGAACCATGAAACTGAAGATAAAGAAGATATGCAATTATGGGTTCACAGGTTCACTTTCAGGATAGAAGCCTGGGTTGAATCTAGGATAGAACCTCTAGAAACAAGCTACCAAGAAACAACGGAGAGGGAAGTTGGAGATGTTAACTACATCAAGGCTTGTTTAGAAAATATGGATGCGGTTATCTTAGATGAGAACCTCATTACATAATGGGAGGGATTAATGAAAAAATACAAAAATGTAAGTGGAACTCCCCTTGCTTTAGATTGTATTACTAAAACAGTTTATATGAAACCAGGAGAGGTTTTATCATTACCTCGTTCAAGAGATATAAGATATTACTCTGGTTTAGGTAAATTAGTTTTAATCAAAGAAAGAAAAATGGAAGTTCCTGTGTTAAATCAGGAACCTATTCAACCTACTCTTCAAGCGCAGGAAGTTCTTAAAAAGAAGAAATCTTCCAAAAGACATGAAGAGAAGGAAGAAGAAAATTATAACAATAAAATGGAGAATGAATAATGGCTGATTTGTTAAACACAAATATAGGCCCAGAAAGAGTTGAGGTAATTCCTCAACCTATTGGTGTTATTCCTATTCCAGGTGCTCCTACCGCTATTACAGCATTTTTGCTACGTTCTAGCAAAGCAGGCGCTCCTTTGGATACCCCAGTAGAGATCCTTAATCTCGAACAGTTCGTAGATCAGTTCGGTGATGAGGATGAGATGGGTCTTGCGTATTATGCCTTGCAGGGTTTTTATGACAATGCAGGCTCAGGAAATAAAGCCCTTATCATCAATGTATCCCCTACTTCTTCTGGATCTAGCGTTTTCGAACGCGGAGTTGCAGAAGTTGGTTCAGGTGGTTTGATCGAAGACGAAAGTGAAATTCTAACTGGCTTGAGTGTATCTTCATACACAGCAGCCACAGGTATTCTAGCTTTTAGCGGATCACCTTCCTTTGCCAATGTACAAGTTGGAGACTACTTTAAAGATGATAGTGGTCGTTTATATGAAATCTTAGCGTTTAGTGACGCTTTAGATACCCTTGAAATTGCCAAGAATCTTACAACTCATGCTTCAAACCCTGTTCACTCAGCTGGTGGTTTAGATTTAACCACAACTGCTGGTAAGGTTTTGAGACTATTTGATGCAGATGAACACAATTCAAGAGCACTAATTCAAGAAGGTGCCGTAAAAGGTGCCGTAACCCTTACAGCAAGCGTAGATCGTCTTGTTACTGCTTTGGCAGGTGGTTTCTTGAATATGGGTGCAAGAGTCGGTGATTTACTATTGGATAGTGCGTCTGCACTATTTTACATCACCGCAGTACTAGATGACGATAAAGTAGAACTTGATAGAGCAGGTGCAGCTCTTGGTGCAGCTACAGTAAAAGCTGGGATAATTAATATTATCCAAGACACTAAGAGAAGTTCATCTGACAATGCTTCGGTAACTCCTCAGAATACCTCTGCATTTTCAAGTTCTGGTGCGGGATTTGCTTTACTTCCTACTTCTGTAGGACCATATCCTGCTGAGTCACTTAATGGGCATTTTATGATTATTAACGCTGTAGAAAAGGAAATCCTTTCTTCAGATATCGTTGCTAGTGGTACTTTGAACGCATTGTTCGGTACTTCCGTAAATACCCTCGTATATACCTCCGCAACTGGTTTAGTTCAGTTTGCTGCTGCAGAAGATCTATCTACTGTAAGCCCAGGAGACGTTTGGAGAGACGCTTCAAACAACGACTTCATTATTAACGCTGTTAATGATGCTGGTGATAATATCACAATTCGTCCTGGTCAGGTGGTAAATACTGCTGTTGGTTCTACAATTCGAGATGGACAATCAAAATTGTACTTCTTGGATACAGCATTCAATCCTGGAACCTCAAACGTTCCTACCTTCTTTGAACCTGCCAATGAGTTGGATCTTCCAACCTCGGTAACTGGTTTAGCAGATGATTATTTCGTCGCTGATGCAGTGGTTCAAGATGCAGACTATATTGGTTCTGCAGCAAATGGTAAAGGGTTACATGCTTTGGATGAAGAGGACGATGTAAATCTAGTCTGCATTCCTGAAGTAACCTCTAGAGCAGTTCAAAATGCTCTTATTGACTATTGTGAAGTTCAACGTGATGATTGCTTTGCTTTACTTGCAATCCCACGTAATATTTCTTCAGCAGTACTAGATAAAACAAAACTAAGCGTATCAGTAAGCACAGTTGTTACTGGCGCAACACAGAGTACAGTTTCACTTTCAGGTAGCCCAAATCTATCAGAAGTAGCCGTTGGAGATCTTTTAAGCTTCAACTCTGCTAAATATTTGATCACAGATGTTGACGATGACGATAATAAGTTAACCGTTGCTTCTACTTCAATTTCTGGTTCAGGTGCTGCTGCAATCGTGGAACCTAGCTCTATTACATATAAAGAGATAATTGTTAATAATCCTAGCAAACGTGCTGCATGGTTCTTAAACCATCTTCAGATACAAAGACTATCGGATAGTTCAATCGCCGTAGTTGATCCTGTTGGATACGTAGCTGGTGTTATGGCAAGAATGGATGCAAATCTATCAATCGGGGGTGTAAGTCATGCTCCTGCTGGCTCCCGTTTTGCTGGAATTGCTGGTATCGTAGGATTGGATCTAAAGCTTTCAGAGAAGCAACATGGTGAAGGGTTAAGAGAAAATTTCATTAACCGTATCACTGAGTTCCCTGGAGCAGGAAGATTGATCTTTGGTGGATATACTGCGGATAGTGGTACATCTCCAGCATTAACTGCTGAAGAGCAATTGATTCAAGTCATTCGTACAGTTCTCTTTATTAAGAAATCTTTGGAACCAGGGTTGAGAAGCTTCCTTTGGGAAAATTTCTCTCCTGCTACACAGCTACAGGCTCACAATGCAATTCTTTCTTTCTTAAGAAATAATTCGTATTTGTTTCCTGCAGGGTTGCCAGAGAAAGAGCAATTTCGAGTTATCAGCGTAACAGCTACTGCTGAAGCTCTAGCTAAGGGTCTTATGAAGTTTAGAGTACAGATTAGACCTAATACAGCTATCAGATTCATTGAGATTGCCCTTGAATTCCCAATTCCACAAATACAAGGATAAGGAGATAACACATGGCACGAAGTTCAAAAGTAGATGCTGTCGAAAAATTCCGTTTTACGGTTTCGTATGATGGCATGACCCGCGCTGGGTTTAGTGAAGTCTCTGTTCCTAAGTATACTGTCACAAAAGGGGAATATAGAGAAGGTAATGCGCCTGACAACGTTCAGTTATTTCCAGGTCTTACAAGATGTGAAGATGTTGTAATGTCCCGTGGACTTACAAATAACCAGGATTTCTATGCATGGCTCAAATTAGTATTTGATCCAGCACAACTTCCAGGTGGTCTTCCACAAGCAGGACAAGGCCCTGATGCAACACCATTAGGCAATCCTGCTGAATATCGTAAAGATTTGACTATTACTTTACATCATCGTAATGGTCAGCCAATTAAACAATGGCTTCTTTACAATGCATGGCCAGTCGCTATGCAACCTGGCTCAGACATGAATGCAACTGAAGATGGAGAAAAGTCTCTCGAACAGATTTCGGTCGGTTATGAGAGTTTCGAGGAACTACAAGGTTCTGAGATTTCTGCTCCTTCTGCAGGTTTTGATCAAGAATAATTAAATAAGTTGGGGAGAGAGGAGTAAAGCCCTCTCTCCTCCTTATTGCTACAAAAGTAGCACAATTGAGATTTTGTTAGATAACTAGCACGAGGTAGATAATGGCTAGAAGCTCTTCTGTAGATGCGGTAGAAAAATTTAGATTCTCTGTATTTATATTTAATCTTTCACTAGATCCAGCTTCTTTAGCACAAACCTTTGCAACAGGGTTTTTAAGAGGTGGTTTTTCGGAGATTACATTACCGAAACAAACTACCACTGTTATGGAGTACAGAGAGAATATTGACTCTGCTCATCCACAACTAATCCCTGGACTTACAAAGTATGAACCAATTACCTTTCGAAGAGGGGTAACTAAGAATTCTGATTTTTATAGATGGGCTAACCAAGTTCATGATCCTAATCAGATAATTGCTTCGGCAATTCAAAGAATTAAAGGTGTTCCTGATGATGCACCTCCTTCTGAGTCTTTAAACTTTAGAAGGGATGTAATGATTGTAGCTCATGATAGAACGGGCGAACCTGCAAAAGCATGGTTGATAAGAGATGCCTGGGTTTCCAGCTACAAACCAGGAGACGATTTAGTAGCATCAGAGGACTCTGCTAAATTGATTGAAGAAATGGAGCTTCGTTATGAATCTTTTGAAGAGATCACAACAGAGGCTATCATTAGTGGTGGGCTAAATAGTATTTTAGGAGCTTTATAATATGCCTCGTAGTGGTGGGTTTGATCCCTTAGATAAGTTTCGCTGGAAGATATACGTAGTTGGACCAGCTGGTGCCAATTGGATTAGAGCAGGATTCGCTTCTTGTTCTTCCCCAGGTATCACTATCCTATACGAAAGCTATCCTGAAGGTGGAAGCCATATGAATCCAAGGAAGATTCATCAAGGTGCTACTTTTAAGGCCATTACTCTTACAAGAGGAGTGGTTGCTAAAGCAGGCAATGATGACTTTGCTAGATGGATGTATGATGCGTATAATGCAATGGCTCCAGAAACAAGCGCAATAAAAACACCTAATTATAGGACAGATATTGTTATTGAACATCTTGACAGAGATGCTTCAGTTGTTAAACGATGGTATCTGAGGAACTGTGTTCCAACAAGTTATGAACCAGCTTCAGATTTTGAAGCAAAGGATGATAACGCAGTTTCAATAGAAACTCTCACATTTGAATATGAAGGCTTTGAAGAGGAAAGACCTAATAGCCTCATAAGTGATGTAGGGGATTTTTACAGACGGTTTTCAAGAGGAATTTTTTAATCAGGGTATATAGGGAGGAAAATATATGCTTATAGAGTTACCTTGTGGAATTTTACATAATGATGTTGTATTTGATCGGGTAGTCGTAAAGGAACTTACAGGTCGGCAACAAAACTACTTAATCAACATGGAGTTAGTTGCAAACAACCTTGGGCACATTCCCAAGCTTTTAGAAGATCTAACTTTTCAGTTTCAAACTGCAGAAGGAAGACCTCTAGAACTGCCTGTAAAGGAAGCTATTTGGCAGCTTTCTTCAGAAGATGTTGAATTTATTCTTTTGAAGATAAGAGAAGAGACATATGGTTCAGTACTGGCTTTGCCCGTAACTTGTCCACATTGCTCTAAATCTCAATTGAAGAAAGTAGATTTAGACAAGCTTGATGTAATAAAGCTTAAGGATAAGAAAGTCAGAACCAAATTAGTTGAGCTTCCGAAATCCAAGCAAACTGCTGAAGTTAAATTGCTCTACCTTAAAGATCTATTTGATCTCTATAAGGCTTTAAGAGAGAAGCAAACTACATTGTATACGTCCTCGCTGGCGTTATCAGTGCAGAAACTTGGAGATAAGTCACCAATCAATGAGGAGGATTTAATGAATCTTCCTGTTAAAGATTTACAACTTATCGAAAAGGCATTTGGAGATTTAAGGAGTTCAGTGGACACCTTAATTACAAATGAGTGCGAGGGATGCCAGAAAGAGTTCGATGTGGCTCTTCCGGTAATGGACCCAAGTTTTTTCGTCCAACCTCAGACCCCCACAACATAATACCAACAGAATATCTAGATCACAAATCGGATCTGCTAAATGACTATGAATACTTAGCACAAGCATTCAGATGGGGTCCAGATCAGGTAGATTATATAGGTTGGAGTTATAGGAAACACATTATTGACGATCATAGATCAGCAATGAAAGAAGTAGAAGCCCGTGGCAGGACCAAATAACATAAACATATTAATTAGTGTTAAAAACCAAGCTTCTGGACCTCTAAGACAGGTTCGGAAAGAGGTAACTGACTTCAGAAATGAACTAGTACAGTTCAATAGAAGGCTGTTTACTGCTAGTGCGGTTTATGCTACATTTACTCAAGCGTTTAGAAAAGCGTTTGATTTTGCAGCTGTAGGCGCAGATTTTGATATGTTTAGAAGTAGGTTTGAATCTACTTTTGATGAAAGTTATTTGAAGAGATTGCGTATTGCGTCCAAAGGAACAATGGATGCGATGTCCATGATGCAACTCTCTATTCAAAACCATGCTCGTGGTCTAAAACAAGCTGAAACAGAAAAGATCTTCACTTTATCTGTTGGTGCAGCTAAGTTATTAGGTACTTCGACTTCACAAGCCGCAAGTAAGATGTCAAAAGCCTTACATGGCTTGAGTGTTACTGGTATGCAGCAATTTATGGTTGCTTTGAACACCAATAATCAGTTCAAAAATATGGACGTAATGATTAAACGTCTAACCAAAGGGTTAAACTCTGCGGGAATGGAAACTACAAATTTCCGAAGAATCGCACTAAGAGAACTTGAAATTGCTCTAGGGGAAATCTCAGCTGAAACTGGAGATGCTAAAACCCTATTTATGCAATTAGGTGCTAGTACTGATAGCGTAAGACAAGTATTTGGTAGTTTTCTATCAAGAGCTGTCTCACCTCTAGCTGCTGGAATGGCAAGATTGAATTGGGATTTATTCGATAAATTCAATGATATTTTGTCTAACTCTAATAAACAAGTCAAAAACTTAAGAGAAGGACTTGTAGACTTCGCTCAAATGGGCGGGGGTATTGTAGGAGCTACAGCAGGATTAGTCGGTGGATTGTCACTATTAGCTTTAGCTGGTTCGACATTAGGAGTTACATTTGGTGGAGTTGTAGGTCTTCTAAGTTTATTCTTAGTAGGAATGAAGAAAGCTAAAGATGGAAGTGGTGGTTTTCTACAAGCTATATCTAACTTTGGTACAGCTTTAAAGTTCTGGTATCAAGCGTTTACTTCTTATCAAGATGGGGTTTCAACCTTCTCTGGTGAAGTAATGGGCCGCTTAAATAAAATGGATGAGTCATCTAGAAATAGAATTGTATTCATCGCAAAAATGTTTGTATTGGCACGTTCTGCGATAGATGGTTTTACAGACGGGATTAAAAATACAATCAATTTTGCTACTAAATTATTAACTACGTTCGGTTTATTCGACGCAAAGACAAAACAATTTAGTAAAGGATTTGAAGATTTTATTAAAGGATCATTTAAAGCATTAGGAGCAATGGCTACTGTTTGGGCTTTATTTAAAGGAGTCGGAGCAGTAAAAGGTATGCTATCCAAGATCCCAGGAGTCGGAAGACTCTTCGGAGGTGGTGGAGGCGCTCCAAAAGGAAATGCATCTGATCCTATTTATACAAGAAGCGCAGATGGCCTACTTGGTGGTGCAGGTGGAGCACTTGGAGGTATGACCAGTTTGTGGACTACCTTAACTGCTAAACATGCTCTAACAATGGGCAATGTCCTTAAAGTAGGATTAGGTAGCGCAGGTTGGCTTGCCGCAGCTGGAGCAGCTGGTTATGGCGTAGGAACAATGGCTGATCAACAGTGGGATCTTTCAGGTAAAATTGCTGATGCTTTGTTCAAGTCTTCTGCTGGTGCAAATGCTGGTAAGGATCTTTTAGGTTCTAATAAAGGTCAGGCCGGAGCACTTAATAGAGCTACTATGGATGAGGGATTTACTGCTTCTGCTCAGAATTTTTCTAGAGCAAAGAATTTAGCAGGACTAGTATCTCAAATGGAATCAAAAGGTGGTTCATTTGATACAGAATCTCTTAAGAAATTGACCAGTGGTGGGTTAAACATTGAAGAAACAAATACTTTAATCGAAAATATTTATACATTTTTAAGAAATAATAAGCCTAATCAATTTGTCACTAAACTTAATGCAGGGAGTTAAATATGGCTACAGATAGTACTCCTACAATTTATAGTTTTTCAAGACGAGCTTTAAAAAAAGCTAGATTAGAAGTAGTAAGAGGGGATAACATCTCTGGAATTTCTTTAGGAGCTTTAGCAGAATTTTTTATAAATCCCTCTACGTGGGCTGAAAGTAAAACGGCCAATTGGGTAAAACATAATGTTCCAGGTAATAGTGATCCTCATCAACAATGGACCTCAAGTGGTGCAAGAACAATAACTTTTGAAGCCTTAGTTACTAATGACTCAGAAAATGGCATGGTTGTAAAAGACTCAAGCCAAGCTGCAGTATGTAACCCTCCAAGAGTTACTTCTGTAGTTAAAAGGATTGGTGCTATTGCTGCACAGGCTTTTAATATCTCAGGATTAAACCTAGACGATGTTAAAGCAATCAATAGTTCTTCGGCTTTGAAATTAAATATTAATGAGAAGTTAAACTTTTACAGAAGTTTATGTTATCCAAATTTGGTTTCATCTCGTAATAGGGTAGAATCTGCCCCTTTCTTTGTTAAGTTGATTGTAGGATCTACCTTTGGGAAAAGAACTCAAAACTCGTTATTTGTTGTAGATAAGGTAGATATTCAGATTACTAAACAATATCCTGATCTAGCTCCAATTGAAGCTAGAGTTACCTTTACTTTAACGGAGTTTGTTGGAAGAATTCTATCAGCTGATACAAATATTCTAACGGATCAATAATGGCACGATTTAAAGATGGTTCAAGATATACTAATGGTAGTTTTACATTAGATGCTAATAAGAAAGAATTTTTAATTCTCCGAGGTAATGTTAGTATTCCTGAAAGTGGTCAGGATGTATTTTTTACTGTAAAAGGGGAACATCTTACCAGAGTGGATATTATATCTACGGAAGTATATGGTAGGCCCGACTTGGGTTGGGTTATTATGGATGTCAATAAAATTAGACAACCCTTAGCAGATTTAAGAGTTGGTCAGGAATTACGAATTCCACCTCTCACACTAGTTCAACAAGCGATTGAGCATTTAAACAAACAGGAGTAAAATATGGCATTCATTGACAAGAATGAGATGAAAGACCCATATTTTTCTGTCAGAATCGGACCTCCTGGAGGACAACCTGATCAAATGGTCACTTTGCCTACTTGGGTACACCAGTTAATTTACTCTTTTGAATATTCAGAGACTATTAATGGTGGAGAAGATTCCGCTGCTAGAATTAAATTGTTGTTTTATGAAACTCTCAATAGACCTGGATCTGTATTAGATCTTAAGATTAAAGATGGTAACATTATCTTTAAGGAACCAAAGCAGGTAAAAGAGGGTACTAAACAAGCATCTACTAGCATTGCTAATAAACCAGTGGCTAGTAATCAAGCTAAAGAATCTGGGTCGAAACAATCCGCAGATACTAAGGCTAAATCAGAAAAAGAAGCAGAGAAAAAACTTCCTTCTGTATTTCTCTTACAAGAAAGAAATACCATAGAAGTAACTTGGGGGTATAGAAGTGCTAAAAATGCTCTATTGCAACCCAGGACTGTTAGAGCTGAGATCTTACAAATTACCCACAGGGCATCTGGAGAAGATATAGCCTCTACAGAAGTAAGTGCGGTAGATATAGGTACTGGGGAATTCTCTAAAGTATTTCCAAAAGAAGGTATTGATTTTACTATTAAAAAAGTAAAAGAATTACTTAGCGGTGCCCTTAAAGATTCTAGAGCAGCCGACAAAGCAAATGATGATAAGCCAGCTCGTATTGATGATATAGCTACAGCAATTGCTACGGCTTTGTTAAAAGACACAGAAGTAAACGTTCAATTAGCTGACTCTGATTTAAAGATTGATATCCAAGATGATATCAGTGGAAGAAGATGGAGTACAGGAACTAATCTTCATGACTTCTTAAAAGATTTAGCAGAAAAGATTTTTGCTCATTATTATATGAGCACTACCGTTAAAAACGGAAAAGTAAAAGCAGTTTTAAATATCGTGTCTAGAAGAAAACACGAAGGTTCAACAAGATTCCACTTTATGTGGATGTCAGGTTTAGCCGCTGCTGGTATTAACTCTAATAAGGGAACTTCATTAGTGTTTAATACATTAAAAGATTATGATATGCAATTATACCCAGTAGGTGGTTCAGGTGGAAGTTCAACAGGGGTATGTTCAGAAGAAAAACAAGTAGTAGGTTCTTCAGCTAATTATGAAGGAATTTTTAGACCCAAAGGGGCAGAACCTGTAGGTTCGATACAGTTTGTTAAGGTACAACAAGTTAAAACTACTGGGGATACAGCTGAAAAAGTAGACGCTACAGGAGCACCAGTTTACTCAGCTTCTTGTAGTGAAGAAAGCCATATTGCTAAGGCGAATAGATTAGCTGGAAGAATGGAAGCAAATTTAAGACTTTCCTTTAATAGTATTGGGATACCAAGGCTAAAACCTGAAGTAATCTTCATGTCTAATATAGGACAGCGTTATAGTGGTTTGTATTATCTTCTCTCGGTTACTCATACAATTACAGCGGAAAGCGGTTATGTATGTGCAGCTGTGGGTGAATCTAATAGTATAGCAAGTGGCGGTGTTGATGTTGGTGGAAACCCAGCTGTTAAAGAACCTGCTCCTGATCAAGTTCAATTGGCATTCAGGGCAGAACCTGGAAAGTCAAAGAAGGCTATCTTAGATACAGCTACTGTGCTTAAGAAAAAATAACGGAGGAGTTAATGTCAATAAAGGTTAAGAACTGGATGGGGGAGTATAGTTATTTAGGCCCCTCTAAAGCTCTAGTAGTTGACAATAAAGATCCTTCTTTTAAGGGCAGGATTAAGGTTTTAAGCCCTGTTTTTGGTGAAACTGGCTACATACATTACATTTACCCTGAAGATGGCTTCTTTAGCCCTCCAGATATAGGTTCGGTAGTACTTGTAGAGACAGACGGGGGAGACCCTAACTATATTGTAGCTAGAGGCACAATTAATGACGGGGACAAGTTAAACCCCGATACCAGAGTCGAATTAAGACGTTCTGTACCTACTAACAGGGGTTGGTCTACCCCAGGAGACTTAGACGCTCTAGGGAAGCCATTATCGACTAATGGGGGCCATTTAATCGAGTTGGACGATGGTTTAGCCATTGATAACAACGGAAATGTAACCCATACCAAGGAATCTAAGGGTTTTAGGGTGTCTACGCTAGGTGGTCACTTCCTACGCATGTGGGAAGAGGAAACTGATGGAACCCAGAAAAACCGAATAGAATTAGGTACTTCTGGTGGTCATAGCTTCTTTATGGCTGATGAGGCGGGTAAAACTAGCAATCAACAGCGTATAGAGTTTAAAACTACAGGGAATCAATATGTTCAGCTTATTGATGAAGCTGATTCCCAGCAACAGCAGGTTATCATAAAAGATGCGGATCTCAGAACAATTGAAATCATTAAATCGAGTGATCGTATTCGCATTAGGAATTCGTCAAATACGATTCATATTGATATTGACCTTGCTAATGACACTATTGAAGTTGATGCAAAAATTGTAAAACTAGGTACAAATGCTACTGAGCATTTAGTTCGTGGAGATGCATTTAGAACTTTATTTAATATGCATACTCATCCAACTCCTGCTGGACCAAGTTTAAAACCATTTGAACAGATGGACCCTTCTTCAGCAAATACGCATCTTTCTAAAGAACATATGGTGGAGTAATTATGGCAGATTCTATTGCAACCTTACAAGGTAAAATTGTACTTTTGATTAATAATATGCTAACCCCTGCTTTTCAAGATCCAGCAGCTAGGTCAGCAGCTATCAGTCAATATGCTCTTGATCTAGCAACTGCTATTGATCAACATATTAAGTCACACAAAACTTCTGTAGAAAATGAAAGCTTAGTATAATATGCCTATCGGTAGACCACATTTTGGTAAGGGACTTAAGTTTCCCATCAAAAATCAATTTGAAAGTCAAATGGGAGTCGATAAGATTCTAGAGGACATACAATTGCTTTTACTTACCTCACCAGGGGAAAGAGTAATGAGACCATTATTTGGTAGTGGGTTGCCTAGCCGATTATGGGATAATTTAGATATTGTAGCAGAAGAGGGTGTCAATGATATCGCTTTTGCTCTCAGAGAATTTGAACCAAGAGTTACTCTTATTGAGGTTCAACCACTAATTGATAGGGCTAGAGGCGCTGTCTTTTTTCAAATTAGAATGATTATTTTAGAAACCAATCAGGAGGCTAACTTAGTGTTTCCATTTAAGCCTGCTTCTGAAATTGGTCAACGATAAGGAGCTATAGAAAATGGCAAGTAACCGCTCCATAGATTATGTGGCAAAAGATTTTGATTCTATCGTAGACGCATTAATTGCTTACGCTACTATCAATTTCGGACCAGATACTTCGTCTAATCGCCAATGGACAGACTTCAACGTTGATGATTTTAGCCGTACTTGGCTAGAACTATTAGCTTATGTTGGAGACTTAGTATTTTATTACTTAGATGTCCAAGCTACACAAAGTAATCTTGAAACAGCTACAATTAGATCAGCTGTTTTAAACATCGCTAAACAATTCGGATATGTAGTCCCTACAGCGACTTCTGCCTCTGGTTTAGCCAAATTCACCTTAACAAGTGCTCAAACTGTTCCTGTTGGGTTTAGACTGTCTTCTACAAATGGAGCACAGTTCTTTGTAGCAAGTGCTACTACTCAACCAGGATCTACGTCATTGCAACCTATTTTACAGGTTGTTCAAGGTGAACAGAAGCAAGATACCTTTATCGCTAAAGGGGTGCAAAATGAAGAACTTATTCTTAATTTTATCCCTCTAGTTAAAGATACAGATAACTCAATTGCATTGCTTAAAAGTCCTCGTGTTACTGTTAATGCTAATGCCTTTGATCTTGTAGAAACCTTCGTTAATAGCCTACCTACAGATAAACACTATCGTTTATTCACAGATCCAGATGGAAGAACTATCTTGAGATTTGGCGATGGTATCTTTGGTGAAAAACTAGATTCTAATGATAGTGTAATTGCAGACTACCGAGTAGGTGGTGGCACGGTGGGTAATATCGCTGCTGATACACTTACAACATTAGTTGACAGCTCTACCTTCATCCAATCCGTAACCAATTCAGAAGCTTTCAGTGGAGGCGCAGATGAGCCTTCTACTGATAGGTTAAGGGGATTAGTCCCTGCTCACTTGAAAACTCTGGAACGAGCGGTAGCTCTACAAGATTATGCTGATATCGTTTTGGCTAACTTTCCTTCAGTTTCTAAGGCAGCCGCTGAAAGAAATATAGATGACCCAGGAGTGGACATAAATGTCTACATTGTACCTTCAGGTACTTCTATTACTCCTATTACATCTAATCCGTCTCTACTAAACAACATTGGTGATTATCTAGACGAACGGAAACCAGTGACTACAGTTATTAGCATCAGAGATGCTTTTGCTGTAGATACTTTATTTAAATTAGAAATGTTCTTACAGAATGGTATTTCACGATCAGATGTTGCTGAAAATGTTACCACTCTATTAGAGACCTTTTTTAATCTAGAATCTGGTGATGTAGATGGAAGTGGTACCAAGTTCGGGCAGACCATTTTAATTAATGACCTATATGATATTTTGGCTACAATTGAAGGTGTTGATAGATTTGAACTTAAAAAGTTTCATTATCGCCCACGAGTAGTAGTCAGTAAATCATTAGGAGCTAATTATATCGTAGGAGAGGTTAAACTCTTTCCAACTGCTGATGATTCAGAATGGTTAATTGCCCCAAATTACTCTGTAACAAATCCAGAGTATATCTCATATACTGCCTTTAAAAAGATTAGGGCTGCAGTAACCAACTTAAGTGAAGACAGTCTTTCAGATGATACTTTAAATTTCTCAGCTGTAGAAAGTTCTACTTCTGCTATTAATATAGAGGGAGCAGTAAATCAAGTATTTGATTCAACTAAGACTTTTTTAACAGATGAATTCGTAGGAGGTTCAGATGCGATTACTATTACAAATGTCTCAGGCAATACTTGGGATTTCTCAGGAGCAGCTTTTACTCCTCGTAATGGTGATAGAGTCCAGCAAGGTAGTAATTTTGCTTTCATAAAACAAATTATAGATGTGGATACGTTTCTTCTTTCCTCTGGAGCACCAGGAGCTTTATCTAACGGTGCAGCTACAATGATTAGAGATGAGTATCTCTTTATTGATGCAGCTAATAATATCTGGACTATTGAAGATAATGATGCCCATTCTTTAGTATTATCACAATTTGCGATAAACAATGTTATCATATCAGACGTAGCAGCCGGTGAATATAAGGTTGTTAAAAGTCTTATCGGCGCTAACTTAGTGTTTAGAAATTTAACTTTTCAAGGAATCGACTATAACACACATAATACTTTCTACAGATTAAATTCAAATTTCAATCTTGTAGGAACTATTAGTGATGAGTTTCAGATTTCGAGACCCCAACAAAGACTAGGAAATTTTGGTGTAAACGTAACCATTGATTCCTTTAGTTTAAGCACTCCAACTCCTGGAAAGGGAAGAGTACACTTTGCTGGAGCACCAGACTTTAGTGGTGTAACAGTAGGTACTTCAAGTGATTATGTCCTAATTGATAATAATAAAAATATCTTTGAAATTGTAGGCGTGAATAACGTAGACAAGACAGTGGATATTCTTCATCAATCAGGAACAACAGTAAATCCTATGGTATCAGGTGGATCTCCTGCATCAATTTGTCAACGATATTACAGTGATAATAACGAGATAAGTTTTGCGATAGGCATTTCAAACCTCCCAACAGGGTTAGGTTTTCAAGCTTTAGGTTCTATTACAACAGTTCCTGTTGCGAATATTGTAGACGGGGAAACCTTCGTATTAAATGACGGAGTTAATCCTATCGTTACCTTTGAGTTCAACAAAGTAGGTACAGTAGCTTTCGGGAACGTAGAAGTAGATCTTATAACAGGCTCTCCTACAACTGCTAATGATGTAAGAGACAGAATTATAACAGCTATCTCAGGAGCACCATTACTAGCTATTTCAGGCTCTATTGGTGGAGCAAGTCTAGTAGCTTTACAGAATGATTCTTTGGGAACCCAAGGAAATCAGAACGTTATAGAAGGTGTAGCTGATGCTGGCTTTACAGTAATAGGCATGTCAGGGGGGTTAAATTCGGGAAGTATCCCAACCCCTATCATTCCTGGTCCGGCACAATTCCCTGATGATTTAGGATTTGATAATAGCGGCAATTCCTTGGATCATTTTGAATTCAGGATATCCGGTTTTGCTGATGACGTTGTAAATTTAAGAAAAAATGAAATCCCACAATTTGACTCAGATGATTTAGAGTTAGATCTTCGTGGCGGCGTAGTTTAATAGTAGGAGCAAAGAATGTCAAATTTAGTTATTTCAAGACCACCGCAGTTTCTTGATCCCTGGTTCATCGAAATTGAACAGGTATGGGATGAGATTGAAGCTTCGGTAAATGACAATGACGCTCGTATCACTACTCTAGAAGGCTTAGTTATTGGTGGAACAGGGGTTGTTACTTCTGTATCCAAATCTGGGGATACTCAGTTAACTAGTGATGTTACATTCACTGGTACTGGAAGTGTGTCCTTAAGTCAAGTAGGCCAAAATATAGAGATAGCCGGTACAGGTGTAACTGATCACGGAGCACTAACAGGATTAGGAGATGATGACCATCTTCAATACATCCTTGTTGCTGGAACGAGAGCATTTTCTGGGAATCAATCCTTTGGATTTTTCCAAGCTACTAACTTTAGAGTAGAGAATGTTGCAGTAATACCAGCTCCTGGAAATCAAGGAAGATTGATTTTCGACAACGTAGCATTAGATCTTAAAGTAGATAACGGTACATCCTTTGTATCGGTCGGAGTAACTGATCATGGATTCTTAACTGGTCTTGGGGACGATGATCACCTTCAATATTTACTTGTCAGTGGTGCTAGAGCAGTAACAGGAGACTTTACAGTAGAGGGTATCTATAAGAACCAGGCTACTGAATCCTTTGAAATCCAATCTCAAGAAGACGATGGTGCTCTTGCTGTTGGTACTATTGTAGATACCTTTAATAACTTAACTGTTGCTGGTGCAAAACTAGTTTCAGTTCGAAATATGGGTGTAGAGAAGTTCTACATTGATAAAGATGGAAATATAAGCGTAAACCTAATGTATGGTCATATCGCTTCTCTTACTTCTTTATCAGCAATGATTGATACAGACAATGATAGCATAGTTGAAACTTTTAAAATTGAACATGATTCTGATCTTCCTGGATCAGGTGGACTACTCTTTGAAGTAAATGAAGCTGGGGAAGCCCAAATAGCTACATCACTACGAGTAGGTTCTTTAGGAGTTCCAACTGCTACTTTAGATGTTAATGGCGATGCAGATATTTCTGGAGAACTTAAATTCTCTGGTTCTAATATTATATCCTCTCTTTCAAGTTTAACTTTTATAATTGATACAAATAATGATGAAACAGCTTCCTTTATATGGCAAGAAGGTGCTGGAGCCACAATTCTTCAATTAGATGAAGATAAATCTCTACATGTTCTAGGTACTTTAAAGGGAGGTTCACCAGCAAACACATTTAGAATTGAAGCTAAACGATTAGCAGGAGGCCCTTCAACTGCTATTGAAATGGATACCCAAGTTGCTTATTCGGGATCTGATAAGCTTCTATCTATTAAGAATTTAGGAGTTGAAAAACTATATATTGATTTTGATGGTGTAATAGTTGGAGGTAGCTCCCCTTTCAAGTTTAAAAGTAGAACTCCTACAAATGAAGGAACCCAAGCTACTGGAACTATTACTATTATTGATAATACTTTCGATGCTGGGGATTCAGTAACAATTACTGATCCTACATTAGTGCCTTTTACTTTTACAGAAACTACTGATTTTGCAATCGGGATTACAGCAAATGATACAGCTTCTAATTTAGCTGCTGCTATTAACTCTGTTTACCCTGCTCTTTCAAGTCAAGTATCAGCCTTAGCTGCTGGCAATATTGTTACTATAACAGTAACTGCTGCTGGGGCTTTAGGTAATAGTTTTGCGTTAAGTGAGTCTGATAACGCTACAGATAATTTTACTCTTTCAGGAGCATTTTTTACTGGTGGTACAGATGTACCTTCAGTAGTTTATGAATTTGATTCAATTAATGATCATACAGTTGCGGGTTCAAAGCTCTTTAGCTTAAAACGAGCTGGAGTTGAGAAATTCTTCATTGATAAAGACGGAAATTTTAGTGGTAACTTTGTTACTACAGTTGATCCTAGTGCTGGTGGAGCTGGAATACAAGCAGCTATGAATGCTGTTAATACCGCTGGAGGTGGGATAGTTCAACTTTTAGAAGGTATATATGTAATTTCTGCTGCAATTACCCCAGATGTTGGTATGAATAATGTTGAAGTTCGAGGAGTAGGTGAAGGAACAATCCTACAACATAATGGATTGGGTTCATTTCAAGTATTCTTAGTTCAAGGTACAAGTGTTAGTAGCGGAGTAGCCGCAAATAACGTTTTAATTAGTGCTACAACTATTACTACAACTGTTGCTGCAAATGCAGCTGTATTCCTTGTTGGGGATTCAGTAAAGATTGCCGGTAATGGGGATGATACTTTCGAAGAAGCTGAAATGAATGAGGTTGCTATTGCTGGGGATGGTGGAACTGGAATAGTAGGATTAAAATATCCTATTAGACGAAATATTACTTCGGTTACTCTCTCTGGTTTTAGAAATGGGCAAAATAATAAGTTTAAAGATTTTAGAATGACCGCTGCTACCCCATTTGGAATGGACGATGTATTTATCGGTACTAGACAAAAGAACTGTGAATTAGAAAATCTTTTCGTAGATTCTTTTTATAGTACTCAGGCGTTAGAGTTTTCTACTGGGTGGAAAAATAAAATAAATAATTGTAAAATTAAAGATTTGGTAACACTAAGTAGCGGTGTACAATTATCAAATGAATTAGAAAGTTCTGTAGAACACTGTACAATCGTTGGAATGCCTGTTACAGGAATTAAAGTAATATTTAGATCTAACGATAATAGAATTAGTAATAATTTAATTACCAACTGTGTTTCTGGTATTTACGTAGACGGATTAAGTGGAACTCGAACTCGAAGAATATTATGCAGCAATAATAAACTATCTGAGATTGAAACTTTTGGTATTAGATTTGAGCATGTAAGAGATGCAGTAGTATCCAATAACTCATTAGATAATTGTGCCTATAAACAAACAGGCGGGGATGTACAGGCTATTTATGGTGGTACATTGCACAATGTTTCCATCCTTGGTAATAATATTAATTATGCTCGTATGGGGATCAGTCTTGCAACTAGTGAGGATTGTAACATCTCAAATAATAATCTTAAAAATATAGTTGGAGCACCAAGCAGTGCTTATGGAGATGCCCTTACATATCACGGAAGTAGAGGATGTATAACAGGAAACATCATCCAAAATTGTACTAAAGCAGGATCGCCTGCTATGGAAATTGGTGGAACTACAGGGTTTGGGTTAGGTTTTATCGTATCTAATAATATAGTAGATACTATTAACGGGAATGGGATATCAATGTTTCAAGACTCTGGTACAGGAGCTGGGCATGTTATTTCAGGAAACGTTATACGAAATATAGCTGGTTCTTTTGCATTGGTAATTGCTAACGGAATCACAGATTCTATCATTATGGGCAATAACTGTCTTGGTGAGGGTATTTCGGAAGGTACGGGTACTGGTAATGACTTCATTGGAAATAAGGAGTAAACATGGCTGGCACTAAGATTAAACATAAATCAGGAGTAGCCGATGGCGCTACAGCTATAGGCCATGAATTTGATACTAAGACCAGCTTAGTTACAGCAGGTGCGAAAATACTTTCTGTAAAGAACGCTGGAACAGAAAAATTCTCAGTAGATAAAGATGGTAATAGTTCTCAGCAGTTTGAACGTACTGTTAGACCTGATGAAGGAGCTGCAGGAATCAACTCAGCTATCTCAGCATTAAATGCTCTAGGTGGTGGTAAGGTTAAGTTACTTGCGGGAACATATAATATCAACGTATCAGTTGGTGCTTTTACTATAACTAACTTCAATAACATCGAAATTGAAGGAGTTGGGGAAGGCACAATTCTTGATATTAACTCTGGAGCAGGATTGACTGGTGGTACAGCTATGGCGGTTGGTGGAACTGCCCCAATTTTATCAACACCGATCAATGATATCACGGTTGGAGATACATCTATTTTTACTACAACTGTTGCAACTGCTGGAAACGTTTTAGCTGGAGATTTTATTAGACTTTCTGGATATGATGTAGATGGGGTTTATGATGAAGAATGGCATGAAGCTTCTGCAAATGGTAATGCTGGAACAGGAGAAATCCCACTTCATGGGAAAATTTTACGTACCATGAATGATGGTTCTGGAACATTAGTAGCATCTGCTTCACGTAATGGTAGAAATAACTCAGTTAAAAATGTACGATTTACACACAGTTCAGGAGTAGCAGTAGGTTTTCTAACAAGTGATAACAGTTTTAGAAATCTTTTTGAAAATATTACTTGTGATACTTTTATAGCAGCTGATTCCGCTTTAAGTATGACTGGTATTTATAATACTATGAGAGGTTGTAAAATTCGTAATGTATTAACAACTGGTACTGCTATCACAATGCAAAGTGATTTATTTGGTCTTTGTGAAAATAATATGATTGATACTGTTGCGAATACTACATTTTCATTAGGTATAAATGGTTCGGTTGATTTTATTTGTAGGGGCAATAAGATTTATAATTCAGCAGGTTCTGGAATATGTAATATCTATGGTTCTGGTGCTGTAAATAGACGATGTTCTATCTATGATAATTTAGTCTCCAAAACTGGAGTTTATGGAATTGCAATGGGCGGTGGAGTAGCTTTTACAGCTGAAATTAATATTCATAATAATTCTATTGATGGATGTCTTTCAGGTGCTGGAATAGAAATCCCAGGAGGAAGACGATATTCAATTATAGGTAATCATGTTTATAATTGTTCACAAGGTATTAGAACTCAAGGGGGAAAAGATTCTGTTATCATGGGAAATACTTTACAAAAGATTTCTCCAAATGATGGGATTTCATTACAACTCTCAGCATCTGTTGGTTTAGTGATTAAAGGTAACATGATTAAAAATGTGCCCTCTTCTAATGCTATTTCAGTATCCGAAGTATCCAAGTGTGTAATTGAAGGAAATATGATTGATACAGCAAATGTGGGTATTTCATGTTCAGGAGTTTCCTGTACAGATAACGTAATTAATGGCAACGTAATTTTAAATATTACAGCAGCTAGTTCGGGTATTCTTCAAACTAATGATGTTACCAATTCTACTATAGTTGGAAATAATGCTAGAGGAGAAGGTATAACTTTAGGCACTGGTGCTGGACATCTTTCTGGATTAAATCAGGAGTAAAACATGGCTGGACGAGTTAAATTAATATCAAGTGAAACAGTAGCAAATACCCCTGCTTTTGAAATGGATTCTAAATCTGATTTCAGTGCTGGTGGGAATTGGATGCTTTGGAAAAATCTTGGCACTACATTTGCTGATATCCGACCTACATTATTTTCTCATATCGGAGTTGGAAATAGTTCATTTGGTGGAAAACTATCAGTAAATGCTACTGGTCCAAGTTCAATTGGATTGGATGTTCGTGGCGATCTTAATATGTCTACAACTGGTGGTATATCTCGTGGAGAAGCTTCCTTATCCCTTATTGATACTGCTGTTGCTTCCCCACTAGAACATCATGTCAATTTTAATGATAGAGTAGTATTAAGAATTCAAGGTATGTTGGATGGGTCTTTAAATAGACAGTTTCCAAGAATCCGAACACTTATGGCTCCTACTATCTCAAATGCTGCTTTTCAAATTTGGGATGAAAATAACCATACCACACCAGGTAATAAACTACTTCAACTATTACATAATAATGGAGCTAAGATAGCTTTTGATGTTGATGTTGATGGTACCTTACGAGGACAAGATTTAGCTAATGGTGGCGGTACAAATAACCCATTTAAATTCTTAACAAGAGAACAAGATAACGCAACAGGAGTTGGATATATATTCGATTCTGCTACCTTATCTAATGCAAGCTCACGACTAGCTTCCTTTAGAAATAATGGAACTGAAAATGTCAGAATTAAGTTTAATGGTTATACATGGCTTGGTGGAACTCCTGGTGGATACACCCCAGATTCCCTAGCAGGATTAGTAGTTAATGCTCCTTTGATTCAATTTGGTTCTGGTTCAGCTCAAGTTGGATTGGATCTCAAAGGTGGATCAGCAGGGGCTTATATTTCTGATTCTTCGGTATTCTGGTTACACTTCTTAAAGTCTCCAAGTAAAGTAGAATTTGACGTTAAACAATCTTTTGCTAATAACGTAGGTATTATCGAGACACAGCAAGCAAACGGTAGTGCAGGATCAGGTTCTCCTGGTTTTAAAATTAATGCTGTAAATGCGTTGTCTACTGCTGGAGATAGACTCTTATCCTTACATAATGGTGGTAGTGAACGACTTTATGTTGAGTACGATGGTACGATCTATGCCGGTCAAGTAAATAACCCGTTTAATATGAAATCGTTGGAAGACGATGGAAGTACAGCAATTGGATATATCTTTGATACAGTTAACTCTCTAACTACAACTACTGCTAAACTATTCTCTTTTAGAAATGGTGGAACAGAGAAATTTGGATTAGCCAAGAATGGTGGTATCAATGCTGGTTCTAAGGGAGTAGCAGTTAGCGCAAGTAGCACTGGTGAAACTCTTATTGGAGTAACTGATACTTCTGCTGCAAGAACAATTACATTAGATCAGGATGATGAAGTAACAGGTAGAGTAGTTATTGTTAAAGACGAATCAGGTGCAGCTGGTACAAACAATATTACAGTTGATACAGAAGGTTCTTCGACTATCGACGGAACCGCTTCAGTTGCAATTACTGCCAACTACGGAGTACTTAGAGTATATTTCCGTAATGGTAATTGGTTTAGCTTCTAATAAGGAGATATAAATGGCTATTGAATCAAGAAGAATACCAAGAGTTATTTCTAGAACTCCTACAGCAGTTAGTTATATGTCTACAGGAGAAGGTTTGATTGCGGTAACTAATACAGCCGCTCCGAGAACTATTACTCTTTCAAATGATGATAAAATTAACGGGAAAGTTATTGATATTAAAGATGAATCTGGTGGAGCCGGAACTAATAATATTACAGTAACCCCACAAACAGGAACCATTGATGGTGCTGCTTCAGTATTAATCACCGCAAATTATGGTATATTAAGAGTCTATAGTGATGGAAATTCGTGGTTTTCAAGATAATTGTATGAAACTCAATAATATAAATGAAAAACTGTCTAAAGATGTTCTTGTGGACTTATATTATACCCAAAAAATGTCTGTAGAGAAGATAACAAAAGTAACAAAATCTTCTAAACCAACTGTAATAAATCAAATGAAAAAATTTGATATACTGAGACGAAATAGAAAAGAAATGACAAGTGGATTAAATCATTGGAAATTTCAACCAGCTTTAGACAGGATTTGTTTGCATTGCCTTAAAAGTTATAGGGCAAATACAATAAATGACAGCAATTTTTGTAGTTTAGCCTGTTATTGGCAATCTATGGAAAAAGATTTTGAACCAACACATAGACGATTTTTAACAACCAGTAAATGGAAGAAATTTGCAGCTAAAGTAAAAAATAATAGGAATCTTATTTGTAATTTATGTTCTCTTAAAAATGAAGAATGTATTGAACTGTATGGAAAATCATTACATTTACATCATATTATACCAAGAGACATAAGACCTGATTTAGCTTTAGATGAAAATAATCTTAATCTATTGTGCCCAACTTGTCATATAAAAGAACATAAACAATCAAATTGGTTTAGTCGATAAGGAGATATAATGTCTGACGTAAATTTTAACGTAACTGATGATTTAGCTGGATCAGGTGGGTCTTTTGTAGGAAGTATTCAAACTCAACAAAGTGTTTTGGGTGCCGATGCCAATTTCACTAGCTCTACAGAATCTCAAGTAGCGTCTGTACAAGTATCAATTACTACTTCAATTGCAAATGAAACAGTAGAAGTAGGATATGTAGGACATGCTCAACAGATCGGGGCTACATATGCTCAAATTTCTTTAGGAGCTAAGGTAGATTCTGATGCTACTTTGTGGTTTGATGATACTGATTTCGCAGGTGGTTCTGGGGTAATTCAATCTGTTACAGGCACTAGAAAAATTACTATTTCTACACCAGGGGTTCATCTTATTAAGTTGATGGCGGCTAATCCACAAAATGCTGGAACTGCACGACTTCTTGCGGCATCATCTACTGCTGCTTCTATATTCCAAGTTACTCAATATGGTGGTGGAAGTAAATTAATTACGGTAACTGAAACAACGCTTGCCGCAGATTTTACGATTGTCCAAGCATTTTCAGATGTTGATGGCGCTGGAATGGCTCAGGTTGATTCTGTACAGTTGACCGTTACTACCGTAGCCAACGAAAGACTTCTGATAAACTATAACGGATGTATCAATTCTACTGGCAACGTAGGTTTTAGAGATGCCATTTTAGGATATCAAATTGATAGCAATACTCCAGTTGTTTGCGGTTATTGGAACCATGAATCTGCTACTGGTGATTCTGATTTAGCTAGTTTTTCTAGGCTAACCGCAGCTCTTTCTGCTGGTACTCATATTATTAAATTAACAGCTTCTAAAAGTAATACCAACGGAGCTATTTTAAAAGGATATCCTGGTTCTAATAATGCTTTTAAAACTTCATTTCAAGCAACGCAGTTTGGTGGTGATAATCAAGCAACAAGTTGGGTAGCATTTACTCCTACTGGAGCTTGGACAACAAACTCAACCTATACAGGAATGTATAGAAAAATTGGAGATACCCTTGAGTGCAGAGTTAAGATTGCTCTTGCAGGCGCACCCAACTCAGCTCAACTTACAGTAAACTTGCCAGCAGGTTTTACAATTGATACGGCAAAGATGCTATCACCATCTGCGGATATTACACTATTAATGGGTGTCGCCATTTATAGGGATACCGGAGTTGGTTCATGGCATGGAAATGTAGCATATAGTTCAACTACTTCAGTAAGATTATATGTATCAAATACAAGCGGTACTTATCTAAATCCAACCTCAGTTGATCAGGCTACACCGTTCAGCTTTGGAAACACAGACTTTGTTGAATTTACTTTTAGTGTACCAGTTCTTTAATAATTAAGGAGATATAAAATGGCATTAGTTAAACTTTTGGCTCAGGCCGAAGCACAACCATCTATTGATAAAGCAAAGCTTCTCAGCGTAGAAGTTGAACCAGCAAGCAAGCGCATGAAGGTTCAATTAGCTAAAGGCTATG
>Ga0247727_10000503_pt1 | contig 94959 bp, 96 predicted proteins | sample WisWelCaveWW1625_FD_202498 | JGI IMG/M metagenome (GOLD analysis project Ga0247727, IMG submission 202498) | Biofilm microbial communities from Wishing Well Cave, Virginia, United States - WW16-25 | ecosystem: Environmental > Aquatic > Deep subsurface > Groundwater > Cave microbial mat | place...
CGGACATCCGGGGGGATTGTCGCCCTTCGCCCTGGTGCAGGAAATCCGCGAGTTCTTCGACGGCCCGCTCTTGCTGTCGGGCGCGATCGCCAACGGGCGTTCGATACTTGCCGCCCAAGCGATGGGCGCCGACCTTGCCTATATCGGCTCGGCCTTCATCGCCACGAAGGAAGCCAACGCCGATGAGCGCTACAAGCAAATGATCGTCGACAGCGCCGCTGATGATATAGTCTACACAAACCTCTTTACCGGCGTGCTCGGCAATTACCTGAAAGGCTCAATCAAGGCTGCGGGCCTCGACCCGGCCGCCCTGCCGGAAAGCGATCCTTCGAAGATGGATTTTGCGTCGGGATCGTCGAAGGCGAAGGCCTGGAAGGAAATCTGGGGCGCCGGCCAGGGCGTCGGCGCGGTGCGCGAGATCGTGTCCGCCGGCGAACTCGTGGCGCGCTTCAAGCGTGAGTACGACGCGGCGAAAGCGGGGATTGGCGTGCGCTAATCCAACATGCAACACGCGGAAAACCGCGCTAAACATCGATTTCGGGAAAATTCAATCCGACCGGGTTCGGCCCCGCCTTAGGCTTCTCGCACTGAACGAGGAGCCCCATGACCACCATACCCGCCGAGAGATCGGCCATTCACTCGCTGACGCTCAAGAGCGCGGCCGCGATCGCAATTGCCGCCGCCGCGCACAGGCTTGGCGTCATCTTGCCCGACGGCGCCGCCCAGGAGCTTGCAGCCGCCGCCGTCGATCTTGTCGTCACTCTCGGCCTCATAGGGGTCGCGGTGGGGCGCTCCCGCGCCCGCGGCCCGATCGTTTGAGGTTTGCGATGAAACATCCTTTCCGCGCCCTTCTGCTTGGTGTTTCGCTGGCATCTACGCCGGCGTGCGCCTCGCTCCAGCTTGCTCCGACCCGGATCGAGAACCCATTCGCTGCAGCGCGCACGCTCGATCAGCGCGCCTATGCGCTGCTGCAAGTCTATGCGGCTGTGCTCGAAGAGGCGACCGATATCGTGCGCGACCCGGCCACGCCGCTTGCGCTCTCGCGCGCTCTGGGCAGGGCCGAACGAGCAGCAACACCCGCTGCTGAGATGCTCGAGATCGCGGTGGCCGCCCACTTGCGCGCGCAGGCCGATTTCGATGCGGCAAGCGCTGAAGCCCAACCCGTGTTGGAGCGCGCCGCCTTGGCGCTGACGATCGCCGCCCAACGCTTGAACCAAGCCGTGACTGCGGCGCAGGCGCCGGTCGGCGAACTTGAACAGCTTGTTCGCGCACGGCGCAGTTGAGGAGGAAAAGCGATGCTCAATCTCATGCTGCAGCTGCAGATGTTGCTGACCGCGCTTTCGGTGTTCCTCCCGCTCGTGCCGGCCGACAACCGCACGCGCGCCGCCGACATCCTTGACATGGCCGCAAAGGCGCTCGCGGCGGGCGGGGCGGTCGCCGCCAACCTTGACGACCTCGCCAAGAAGCTCGCCGACGTGCGCGCCGAGGTGGAGGCGATGGCGGCGGCGGGCCGTAGGGTGACGGGCGAGGATCTCGACGTTGCCATGACCCGAGTTCGTGCGGCTTCAGCGGCGTTCCGCGCCGCGATCGAGACTGCGGAGGGCGCCGCCTAAAGTAACGGACTTTAAATTCACCTCGGTTCGATCCAAACCTTGAGTCGCATTTGAGGTCCGACGTTTAGGCCCTTCGCACAGGGGAGGCGGTGTCGCCGAGGGCTGCCCGCCCCCGACCGACTGTCCTCGGTCAGGTCAGCAATTGACCTCGCCGCCTCCCCGCTCTCTTCTGCGCGCCCATGAACACAGCCACGCACATCCTCGCGATCGACCAAGGGACGACGTCGACGCGCGCCATCGCGTTCGACCTCGAATTCACAACGCAGGCGACGGCTCAGATCGAACTGAGCCAGCATTTTCCACAACCTAGCTGGGTCGAGCACGATCCGGAGGAGATCTGGACGGCGACGCTCAAAGTCTGCCGCGAGGTCATCGAAGCGGTGGGCGGCGCCGAACGCATCGCCGCCATCGGCATCACCAATCAGCGCGAAACCACCGTGGTATGGAACGCCGCGACTGGCGCCCCTGTGCATCGCGCCATCGTCTGGCAGGATCGGCGCACCGCCGATGTGTGCGAGCGATTGCGAGCGGAGGGCCATGAAGCGCGCGTGCAGGCGGAGACCGGGTTGCTGCTCGACCCGTATTTCTCCGCGACCAAGCTGCGCTGGATATTGGATCGGCAGAAAAACGCCGCCAATCTGCGCTTCGGCACGGTGGATAGTTTTCTTCTTTATCGCCTCACCGGCGGGCGTGTGCACGCAACCGACGCCACCAACGCTTCGCGCACCTTACTATTCAACCTAAGCGCGCGCGCTTGGGACAAGAGGCTCATGAAGTTGTTCGGTGCGCCTCCAGAATTGCTTCCTGTCGTGAGGCCGAGCGCGGGGGTGTTCGGCGCAACCGATCCGGAGCTTTTCGGCCGCGCCATCCCGATCACCGGAATAGCTGGAGACCAACAGGCAGCACTCGTCGGCCATGGTTGCCTCAGGCCGGGCGAAGCGAAGGCCACGTACGGAACGGGCTGCTTTCTGGTGATGAATACGGGGGCTTCGCCGAAGGTTTCGAAGAACCGCCTGCTTGCGACGCTGGGCTATCAACTCACCAGCGAAACTGCCTATGCGCTCGAAGGATCGATTTTCTCGGCGGGCGCGACGATGCAATGGCTCCGCGATGGCCTGAAGATACTCGCCAGCACTTCTGAATCCGAAGCGATGGCGGCGTCCCTTGAAGACAATGGCGGGGTCTATCTTGTGCCGGCATTTGTCGGGCTTGGCGCTCCGCAATGGAACGCGGAAGCGCGCGGCGCGATTGTCGGGCTCACGCGCGATTCCACACGCGCCCACATCGCTCGCGCCGGGCTTGAAGCTATTGCATACCAAACGCGCGACTTGCTGGACGCGCTGCGCGCGGATGGGGCGCCGCCGCCGGCGGCGCTGTTGGTCGACGGCGGCATGACCTCAAATGGCTGGGCGATGCAATTCCTTGCCGATATCTGCGAGGTCCCTGTCGAGCGGCCAGCCTTCCAGGAGGTGACTGCGCTCGGCGCGGCCAAGCTCGCAGCGCTTGGAGCGGGGCTCATCTCCTCGCTTGAACGCCGCGGCGGAGTAGGCGCGACGCGCTGGACGCCGCGAATGACGGAAGCTGCCCGTGAAAAGCTGGTGTCGGGCTGGCGCGCCGCGCTCGGCGGCGCCTTGGCGGTTGCGCGCGCCTGACCGGGTTGTGCGGGATTTGCAACGAAAACCTGATCCGCCGCGACAATAGACAGTTCGCGCCGGAATAATCGCGCTTCCGCGCAGTAGCAGTATCCCGAAAATCGATATGCGCGGAAGGTGCGGGTGTGTCTAACTGTAGTTTCTCGCTGGCGTTGCTATGCCGGCTATTGCGCCAGGCGCAAAATTCAGAAAATGCACTCCGCGAGTCGCGCCGATGAAGCTCTCTGACGATCCCCGCGCCACCACCGATGTCGACATCGCCATAGGCGCGCTCATGCGGGCGCGGCGCGAGCAGCTTGGCGTGCCCCAGCGGCACGTCGCCGAAGACGTGGGTATTTCATTTCAACAGCTGCAGAAATATGAATCCGGCGACAACCGGGTCTCAGCCGCGATGCTTACGAAGATCGCGCAGGCGCTCAATGTCGAGCCGTCGGAGCTCCTCCCGGGAGGGGCAGGCAAGGCGAAAAGACGCACGGCAAAGGGGCCCGACGAGGACGCTTTGGGGTTGCAACTCCAAGCCGCATACAGACGCATCACCTCCAAGCGCGCACGGCGCCTAATTCTTGATTTGGCGCGCCGATTGGGCGGGCCCGACACCGTGGCCGGCAAACGCCCGGCGCGGTCCAAGCGAAAGGTCCGCCGCTAGACCTGAGCGGCCGAGCGCGCCACCTGCCGTCTTGCGCTGGCGGAACCCCGCCCCTAAACGGGGCCGAGCGAGCCCGTAGCTCAGTCGGTAGAGCATCTGACTTTTAATCAGAGGGTCGTGGGTTCGAATCCCGCCGGGCTCACCATGTAAATCATGTCCAGCCTGGAGGCATGGGTGACGGATTGGAGCATGCACGAACTCAATCTGCAGAACTTAGCACACGACCACATGCCGAGCGTGTCGCGTGGATTCCCCGCTGCTGCGACGATCAACGCATGCAACTACCGTGGACAGGCGCCGCCCTAGGATTGGCTTCGACCGCTTTTGTTCGGGCTTAGACCCCTTTTGCAAAGTTACTGCTCGGCGCCGTCGATCCCTGGCTTTTGGCCGGCGTTCTCACTGTGCGCCCCGAAACCCACAGTCTCACGTTCGTGCCAAGTCGTTCCAACGAGTGGGGAGTGCTGCAAGGCCACCCGGACGCCTTGCGCCGCTAGCGTCCTGGGGAAGCTCGGCGCGCCTCGGCCTGGTTAGTAGCGTTATCAGTGGCGCGAAATCGGGCGCTATGTTGAATGACAAATATGATGAAGTCGGCCGCTTCAGCGTGGTGGCGCCGCATCGGGCGGAGGCCGTGAGAATAGATTGACGTTCAAATCCTAATCGTTGAGAAGTGGGAGCCACGGGCGCAGCGTGTCGACGCCTTCCTGAAGGCTTCTCGCAGCCCCCATGCGGACAGCACAGCTACAGAATTCGCGCCCGCTGTTGCCAGTCGATTGGTCGAGAACCAACGTACTCCAAGCGTCTGTTCGCCGCCGCAAGGCCAACGGCCGGATCGGATGGCGACCTCAACGGGTCGATAGATTGGGGTCATCTGGGCTGGGCTGGCCCGCGGCGGCCACGCTTCAGAATTCGTGACGAGAGGTCAACGTGTTCGCATTCGCCGCTCGCCAAGGAGCGCTTGGGCGATCAGCATCACCACTGGAATGAGGAGCCAACACACAGCCGACAATCCGACGTAGCCCGCATTGTTCAGCGCTAGTCCGACGCCGAACGCGATGCCGGGCGAAAGCGATCTCAGGACGCGCCACGCTTTCTGGCGCACCGTAATGCCGCCAACAATCCTGCCTCCGTCGCGCGTCATTGTGACAAAGAGAGCAGTTTGCGCCAAAGACGCAGCGACGAGGGCGGCGCAATAGACGCGCCAGGCGAGCCCAAACGTACCGTGTTCCCCAATCAGCGCAGACACAAAGGGCATGATCGCGATGGTGAACAGGAACAGCAGATTGAACCAGGCCATCGGCCAGTCGAACGCAGAAAGACGCCGCGTCATTGCTGTGTGTGCCGACCAAAAGACAGAAACGAGCGCGAAACTACTCACGAAGGCCACGAACTTCGGCGTAAGGCCAATCAATGCATCCGCCAAGGCGGCGTCCCCTTCGACAACGGGCGGGCGCAGCTCAAGCACCAACAGGGTCAGCACGATCGCGAACACGGCGTCCGAGAAGAACAACATGCGGCTCACCATGCGCGCATCGAATGTCTCCGTTGCTTCGTTCTCCATGGTCGTTCAGTTCTCCTGGAGCGATGCAGAATGCCGCCGCTTCGCCACCAAAGGCAACTGTCGGCGAGATTGACCCGGTCCCCAAGCGGCAGCGTCGGCGGCTGCTCCCGAGTGACCCTGCCAATGGTAAGAATGCGGCGATCCCAGGCGAGCTGGCCCATATCAGCCTCTCGCAATGCTGATTGTCGGATACACTGTGCACTTATTGTACTATGCCTTGGGCTTGGTCTTGCTCGGAGGTTGTCATGCGTGCGGCAAGATTGACCCAGCTAGCTGGCGCCGCTGCAGTTTTGATGTTCGCTCCGCCTTCAAGGTCGATGACGCGGGTGCACTCGCCAGCGTTGATCCGGCTGCGAATGGTCACGTCCTGAAGCCCGCCGTTGCGAAAATTGATGCGCAGATCACGGAAATGCACCGGGTTGCCATCGACGCACAGCTTGATCTGACGGTATTGGCGATGCCCTCTGACACACACGGGCGTTGACTGCGGCATAAGGACCAAAGGCCCGAGGCGAGCGCTCCTTTACTGCGCGTAGACGCGCACGCGAGTACTGTCTTGTGTACGACAGTACTCGCGGGTCTCTATCGTGTTCATGATGTTGCGCGCTCCGTCTTCAAGGTCGATGACGCGGGTGCACTCGCCAGCGTTGATCTGGCTGCCGATGGTCACGTCCTGATGCCCGCCGTTGCGAAAATTGATGCGCAGATCACGGAAATGCACCGGGTTGCCATCGACGCACAGCTTGATCTGACGGTATTGGCGATGCCCTCTGACACTGATGGTGAGGTCGTTATCGACTTCCGCATCTTCGATGCAGACTGTCCGCTGGCCGACGACATCCCAGGCGGCAGCCGGTGACGCACTCGCGAGCACGCCCAGCGCGGCCAAAAGCCCGGCCGGTAAAAGCTTCAGTTTCCAGCTCATGTTGTTCCCCTTTGTGTTTCCGGTTGGCGCCGATTTTGTAGCATGCGGCCCACTAGTCGCTCCTCACCCAGCTGACCCCATCAAGCGCTATTGAGTGCGTAGAGAACGCAGGCGCCCAAAGGCACAATTCGCTCGGAAATGCGGGTCTATCAAGGCGGCGGATGCCTTGGTGGTGGCGGGCCGCCGATCCCGTTTGGAGCTCTTGACCGCCAACAACTACAGTGTGGCTAGAGGGACGCGCGCGCCCCTCGGCAACGCTCCACCAACCGTCGCCTCACGGCGAAGGATTGCCGCATCGCAGCACAAGCCGGGAACGGAAGGTTTGGATCGACCACGCCGCCGGTAAGATTGCGGCGAGCCGGGAAAGTTGGCCCGTAACTTTCCCTCCGACCTCCGCCTGTCATCAATCCTTCGCGCCTTCGCGCGTGCCTTGCTAGGAGCGGCGAGTTGCCATCGCTATCGGCCGAGGCCTTTTGAGAGCGGCACGGGTTGTGGGTACACCGGTACACCGTAGGTACGGGCGAGCGAAAACTCGGCCGTGCAGCGCACTCGACGTGGGAGTTCGCATGGGCGAAGACCAATATGCCGGCGGTGTCCTCGCGCTCGGCCAAGCTCAGCGCCAGCCGTGAGCGCCGCCGCCGCTCGGCCTGGTGTGATTGAAAATGCAGTTCCGACTTTTGCGTTGTCGAGCTAGAGTGACGGCGTGACCCTAGGCTATGAGCGGGGGCCACGAAGCGGCTCGGCGCGCTTCCAGCCGACCGTCAGGCTTTTGCCGCGACGGCGGCGTTGTGATTGCCGGCATCGAGAGGAACCCTTCGCGCAAGGAGGCACGATATGAATAGGGCGACTGGCTTACTGCTCCGAGCTTCGCTGTTCTTGACCGCAGCGGCGGCCGCGTTGGGTACGTTCCTGGGTCTGCCGATCAAGAGAGCTTTGGCGCAAGACGCAAGCATGGCCCCGGGACAGGTCACGGCTCAGCCAGCAACGCGGATGGTAGTGAATCAGCCCAGATTTGTGAGCCCCACAGCTGTAGCTCTGCTGAGGATCGCGGGCCAAGCGATGTCGAACGACGTTCTGGCGGAACAGATTTTTCGCGATCCAGACGCGGTGGCCGAGCAACATCGCCTTTCCAGCCACGAGCGCCTTGTTTTGCGCCAGATGACCCGCGAGCAGTTTCAGGTTGCCCGCGCTGATGCAGCCGCGCTGGTGGCAACACGCGTCGCCAATGCGGCAGGGACGCGTTTGCCGCCCGGTGCAACCAATGCTCGCTTGATCGCCCAGCAAATGGTCGTCGGACGCGCCATTCTCGCCGCGGTCGGCAGATCTTACCTCGACGCTGCGGACGCCAGCGCCTGCTGTCCCTGGGGCAAAGGCATCGAGCTCGGGCTCAATTCTGATCCGGCATATTACAATCCGGTTTTCGAACGGCCGTCCGCTGCCGGCGTGCCTCAGTGAGGCCATGACAGCAAAGCGCCAGGTTGCATTTTGGTCGCCTGTGCAAGCAGCGATCTCGCTCGTTCAGCTCGCTTATCTTGAGCGGTCGCTCGCGCACATCCTGGCCGGTTGGGCGGTCAAGATGCCCGCATTCGCGGCAAAACTGGTGTTCGGATTGCAGATGCATCGCTCTATGGAGCGAGCCACCTACCTGCGAAGCCGAGTTAATGGGCTTTGTTATGCCACGGCGAAGGAGGCCACGGTCGCCGCCGGATGGCGGTCGGTGCTGTCGCACATAGACAAGGCGCAAACGCCGGCCCGGCTCGTCGCGGCGATTTACCGGCGCCTCCATCCACATCTGAAGGATTTGTACGAGACGCACCTGCGCGAAACCGACCCTGACGGCGACCGCGCCTCTATCGACCTGATCCGCTCTTTTTTGTCACCAGTGAACGAGGAAATCCGCCAAGGCCGCTCCCTGTTGTCCGGACGTGCCAATGACAAGCAGTGGCTCTGCGAGATCGAGCAATTGTGGGACCAGCGCATGACCGGTGAGCCGCTGGCTCTCGAGAATGGGCTGTGGGGCCCTGTCGACCGCGTTCCAGCGGCTGTTCGGCCAGGGGGGTCGCGGTTCTGCGAGCAAGGTTCGCTCGGTCTGTTGCCGGCGGATCCGGTCCACGACCCACATGGAGTCGGCATGTTCCTCCACAAAGAGCTCGACGAAGAGTACACGACGCTGGAGCTCATCGCCCGCAATTCCTATGAGCATCCCGACATGCCGTGGGCGTTTCACCGGGACATGACAAGACAAGCTTCTGACGAAGCAAGGCACGCCATTTTGATAACGCGCCTACTGAGGGCCCGCGGTTTTCGCCATGGCGACTTTCCGCTCAGCGCTTCGTCCTACGACGGTCTTTACGCGTTCGAGCCTTGCCCGCAAGGAAGTCGCCAGGAATTGCTCTGGCGCATGCTGATCCGTCAAACCTTCATGGAAGGGCTTGCGATCGACAATTTGGCCTACGAAATCGAGCGGCGCCGGTCCGCCGGTCAAGCCGATATCGCGGCGGTGTTCGAATACATACTTCGCGACGAGGTGTTTCACGCGCAGTCCGGCCTACGCTGGTCGCGCGAACTCGTCGGACCCGAGCCGGCCGCCTTGATCCAGGCGCGAGAGCAGGCGATGGAGCATTTCACGGCGCGCGCCGAGGCTGCACGAGAGTCCTTTGTGATGGACAATCTCGACAAAGCCATGAGCGAACTGGCGGCCATTGAGGCCGGCAAACAGAATAGGGGCGGAAAACCTCCGGAACGTCCGCTTAATCGGATCGGACGCTTGCAGGCAGGCTATTCGGACGATGATATCCGTCAGGTGGTGTCCTGGGGCTTCGCCGTCGATGACCCCGGCGCCGCGTGAGTGGCTGCTGTCGGCGAGATTGACCCGGTCCCCAAGCGGCAGCGTTGGCGGCTGTTCCCGAGTGACCCTGCCAATGGTAAGAATGCGGCGATCCCAGGCGAGCTGGCCCAAAATTGACATTCCTTGCGCGTGCTGCTCCGGCCTCATTGTGATACGCTGACGGCGAGGGACTTCAGATTTGGAGTTCAAACATGATGAAGTCGATGTTGCACGCGGCGTTCGCTTGCGTGCTGCTGGGCATGGGCGGCGCCGACGCCCAGACAGTGACGACAGCGCCGCTTCCGCAGGGGCGTCTCTGCGACGTCAATCCCGAAATTGTGGCCCTCACCTTCATTCCAACCCGCACCCCCGGGCTCGCCCACATCAGCTTCCTCATTCACAATCGCGGCAGAAATGCTTGGCGCTCGCAGCCCGGCAAGCAGATGGCGGGGCTTTGGCTGTATGATCATACTGGACGACCAATACGTGAAATCGCCACTGTCTCGATGACGGCGAACGCGGAGGGCGGAACGCTCATGGCGACATATTCCTCTCCAACTCCAGTCTATAACGCGCGCTTTCGCCACGGCGTCGGGCTTGGCATCCGCTATTCCGGAACCGCCCAATCCGGCGGCCATGACTGCGAAAGCGATAGTTTCGCCCGCGGCAACTCGATGCGGATCGGGGGGCAGCAAGTGTGGGATTTCTTGATGACGAGGTATGCGTCCCCCGAAACCCACAGTCTCACATTCGTGCCAAGCCGTTCCGGAGTGTGGGGCGTGGTGCAAGGCCACCCGGACGCTTTGCGGCCCTAGCGTCCTGGGGGAAGCTCGGCGCACCTCGGCCGGGTCAGTGGCGTTTCGCACAACCCGGCCACGCAGCCGAGCTGGTATAGAGCCATCGGCAGTTGCCGGCGACCTTGACCCGGTCTTGCCAGGGAATCGCGTGTGGCAGCTTCAGAGCGGCCCTGCCCGTGGTAAGAATGCGGGGGTCCGGGCCCCAATGCGACACGTCAATTCCGGCCTTGTCCGCCGCGATCAACTCGGCGGTTGCGACTATCGCGATCCTCTCGCACACTGGGTGGCGTAGGAGGCGCGAACAATGAGAAAAGCGACGCAGAATCGGCTGTTGATCGTAGCGATGGCGGTCGGGTTCGGCATGTTTCTCGGGGTCGCTGCAGAGGCCGCGCTGACGGTCACGACGGCGACGATCGATTTTCGGTCGAACGGCAGCGAAACGGTGACGATCCGCGCTAGTCTCGACGGCATTACTCAACCCCAAACCGCAAATGAGCTCGTCGTCACGGTGGTAATCTCGAACACAACCACGGGAGAACAGGTCAGGTGGGAGGGTTCGCCCACCGCTGTCCGGTGAACGCCTCGACGCCGTGCATCGCTTTCGAAGTCTGCGGCGATCAATTTAGCCGCAGAGGTCGCCTCTATCCGCGAGATTATGACGTGGGCGCATCCGGCAGTTTCCGGCGATCTCCAGCCCCATTGCCAGATCATGACCAACGGCGGCGAACCGCTCCACATCTTCCCTTTGCCCCGTGGTCGACGCCGCAAGCAGGCGCGTCGACTTCATGCGAGGACCGCCCTGCGGCATGGCGCCTAACAGTCGGCCGCCGCGCCGAGCACGGTGGCAGTCGCTGTGCGACAGCGCGATAGCACCAAGCTTGCGAGAAGCGCGCTTCTCGCAGCCCACGATGTTCCGGCAGGTTCATGTCGCGACGTCAATCATCGCCCTGGATTCCTGTTTCAGCGGCGGGTTTGCGCGCGATGTCGTGGCGACTCCCGGCGTGATGGGTGTGTTCGCTTCGGAGGAGGATTTGACGAGCAATGTTGCGTTCGAGCTCAAGGCTGGAGGCTATCTCTCGATCTTCTTGCGCGACGGCCTGAGCGGTGAAGCGGATGCCAACCGAAACGGTGCGCTGACCGCGGGCGAACTCTCCGCCTATCTGCATCGGCAGTTCGCGGACAACGTGCGGGAGGTGGAATCCCACACCATGGAAAGGAAGTCCAACTACCAATTCCTGGTGATCGATCGCGGCAGCGTCGACGTGGACGATCTGGTGTTGAGCCTTCGTGGATGACAGGCGTTGCGCCAGGTCGCTGACCCGGCTTCTCTAAAATAAATCTTGATTAGAAGGACGAGTGTCATGAGCGACAATCAACCAAATTCCCCACCTTCACAATCGTCGGCATTTCTCGGGCTCGTGGTGAAAAACCTCCTTTGGCTGGCCGGTTCGGTGGCCGGAGCAATTGCTGGCGTGATTGTGGGGGTGGTTACTATAGGGGTCGGCGGTGTGACGCTCGCGCTCATTGGCGATTGGGTTTTCGGCATCGAGAGCACGTACCTTGGCGGCTTTGCGGTTGGCGAGCTTGCCGGCGCTGCTGGAACTCTGATCGGCGCCCCGTTTGGCGCGTTTCTGCCCCTCGTGGCGATCAAGGAAGGCGAAGATCTCGCACATGAGAAGGTGTTGGCTGGAATCGCCGTCATCGCGCTTCTTTTTGTGGCCTTCACCATCAACGCTGACACTGTATTCGCCGCCGGTTGGATGGGGCTTGCCGCCGTTGTGTTGGGAGTGGCCATTGTTGGTGGCGTCGTGACCGCCGCGGAGAACCTCTTTCGCAAGAAGAAGTGAGACCGGCGAGACGAGATCTGCACCAGCCAGCCGCCGATTGTGCGCCACGACGTCGGCAGGCGCAACGTTGTAGCGTTACCCCGCGGACTCGGCATTAAGCGGCGTCGCCCTCGGCGATCTCGCGGCGCTTGGGCTGGCGCCGGTCCAGCGCTTGAAGGCGCGTGAGAAGGCAGCCGGATCAGAAAAGCCGACGAGATATGCCGTCTCGTTCACCGAGACTTTCTTGCCGCTTAGAAAATGCAGCGCCAGTCTGTGCCGGAGCTCGTCGAGCACCCGCTCGAACGTCACGCCCTCGGCTTTTAACTGGCGATAAAGCTTACGCCGGCTCACGCCCAATTTGTCGGCGATGGCGTCCATATCAGCTTCGCCCGTGTGCAGGATCGCCATCAGCAGGCTCTCGACGCGGCCGCGCGTAGTCTTGGATTGCTGCAGGCTCTTCAGCATCGCGTCCGCGCGTTCGCTCAGCACGCCGAAGACATAGCGGTTAACGGGCGGCTGCTTCAGAGACAGAAACTCGGCATCGATGAGCATCGCATTCCAGTGACTGCCGAAGATGACCGGCGCCTGGAAGACGCGCTCATGCTCGTCGCGATAGCTGGGCTCTGCGTGCATGAAGTGCATGACCCGTGGAAACCTGAGCTTCTGGAATTCCGGCGACGACTTGAACATCACCCGCGCATTCCAGACCAGTCGCGCGAACTCGGCTTCGGCGATGAGCGGATTGTCGGTCAAGAGATCGCTCGGCCCCTGGATCCAAACGCCGCCATCCTTCGAGACGGCGCGCAACAAGGTCGCGGGTTCAACTCCGTCGTCGACGACAAGCGACGCATAGCGGTTCAACTGCCGCCCAACGTCAATCGTGGTCGTGCAGGCTTCACAGATTAAACCAACGATCGAGATGTCCTGCATCCGGACGGCTTCGCCGAATTGCAGCGCGATTGCAGGCTCGTTGGTTAGCTGCGCGGCAGCTTTCATCAGTTCGACATAACTCGAAACCGGAACGCGGTTGTCCTGCTGGCTCAGATCCTCGGCGTGGATGCCAGTTCTTCCGAGCAGGGTCAGGCGGTCGGCTCCTTTCGAAACTGCGAAGTCCAGAAGCGCTTTGGGATATCCGGCCGCGATTGTGAGATTGGCCATCGGCTTCGGCGCTCCTCGTGCAAAGGGTGTCCCAGCGCCCCTGGCCCCTGCGATCATGTTCTCCGGCGAGGGTTTTATCGTATGTCGATATGCGCCGTCGAGTGGCCTTACAATGGAGGAATGAGCGAGGATGTTAGATGAGAATGGCGCGCCGCCGCGTCTGAGAGGGCTTTGCCGCGCGTTATCGGTCGGTGTTTTGACCGCGTGCGCTCTCTCCGTCTCTGGCGGCGTCGCTTTCGCCGACACCCTTGACGTCGATCCTCGCGCGCCAGCCTGGGTGCATGGCGCCGCGAACACAGTTCTTTACCTTCACATCGGCGGCGGCGTCTTGGGGTTGATCTCCGGCGCGGCGGCGCTGGTTTTTCGCAAGGGCGCACGTTTGCACCGCATGGCCGGCAATGTGTTCTTCGCTTCCATGCTGACCATGTCGGGCATCGCCGCACCAGTCGCCGTCCTGATGGCCGACAGGCTCAACGTTCTCGCTGCGCTCTTTACCCTGTACCTGTTGGCCACGGATTGGATGACAGTTAGGCGCAGGGAAGGCGTCATCAGCGGTTTCGAAATGGGTGCATTTTGCGCCGCATTGGGACTCTCCGCCGCGGCGTGGACATTGGGCCTGCTGGCCATGAACAGCCCGACCGGCACGCTCGATGACGCGCCGGCGCCGGCCTTCTTCATCTTCGGCACGATGGCGCCGCTCGCCGCCGCGTCCGACCTCAATATGATCTTGCGTCGCGGCTTGTCAGGCGCGCCGCGCATCGCGCGCCATCTTTGGCGTATGTGCTTTGCGCTGTTCATCGCCTCCGGCTCTCTCTTCCTTGGGCAGGCGCAAGTGTTTCCTGAGTTCGTTCGCGGATCGCCAATCCTGTTTGTGCTGGCGCTTGCGCCTCTCGCATTCTTGCTCTTCTGGCTCGTGCGTGTTCGATTCACAAAAGCATTTGGATCTATCGCCGCCGCGCGGGGGAACGCACGATTGAAAATCGCAGCGTCGGGGGCATTAGGACAGTAAATAGGCAACGAACGGCCCCGCGCCGAGGGCGCTGCGCGAGCAGGGGTGTGGAGGTAAACAATGACTGATGGACTTTCCCAAGTGCGCTTGTATGCGATGCGGCTCGTGTATCTGCTGATTGCGATCGGCTTGGGCTCTGGCGCCTGGTCGACTATCATTGATCCAGGAGCGAATCTGAATCGCCTCGATGGCGTCGCCTATAGCTTCTGGGCTGCGTTCTCGGCGCTAGCGCTTTTGGGCGTGCGATTTCCCATCCAGATGCTGCCGTTGCTACTGCTGCAACTCTTCTACAAGCTCATATGGTTCACCGCTGTTGCTTACCCATTATGGTCCTCTGGCGAGCTGAATCCCATGACCGACCGGATGGTCAGAATTTTCGGACTGGCGGTTTTTTTTGATCTGATCGTCATTCCCTGGCCTTGGGTCTTCAAGCACTACATCGCGTCGATTTTCAGCGCGAAAGCAGCCGACTTGGCCGCGTGAAGGCGTTTAGCTCCTGCCGTCCGACAGCTTCCGGCGAGCTTGGGCGGAGCGAGGGGTTGAGACGGGCAGGTTCGGCCGTATGGGCGACAATTCCGGACACTACCGCGGCATCGGCGTCAGAGGTGGAGCGTGGTGGGGTCCAGCCCGGGCAGCGCTTGGCGGATTTGCGCGATCAGACCTTCGAGGGGCGATCCGTCTTGTGGCGCCTTCAGTGTCGTGAGGCGCAGCGAGATCGGCGGCAGCTGCTCTTGAAGGTTCAGCGCGACAAGTGAGCGGGCCGAGAGCTCTTCGGTCACGGCATAGTCTGGGAGCACGCCGATTGCGTCACTGATCAATACGCCGCGTTTCACACCGTCGATGCTGCCCGCCGATTCCAGTCGTGGCAGGCGCCCCGCGCTGCCGAGCCTGGATTTGAGGAGCGCGTTGAAGGCGCCTTCGTGATCGGTGAGCAGGAACGTGCGCTTCTCGAGATCGCGCCGCGTCACGACGAGGCTGGTCAAGGGATGACGCGGCTGGACGACGAACCGAAGGCGGGGCGGCGACAGTTCCGTGCCGCCGAGCGCTTCCTGTTGGGGCGCTGCGCCTTCGATCGTCAGCGCTGCATCAAGTTCAGAACGGCCGACGCGGCCTCGCAACTCTTCACCCAATCCAATGGCTATCCGCACGTCGACGTCTGGCCAGTGCAAGCGAAACGCACTCAGCGGGCCGGGCAACAGGAACGAGCTGATCGACTCAACCGCGCCGAGCCGGATCGCACGCTGACCTTGCGGGGCGACTGCCGCGAGCGCCGCCTCCGAGGCTGAAACCAACCCACGTGCATGCGGAATCAGCGTCTCGGCGGCGGCGGTCAGCGTCGCGCCGCGGCCGGGGCGACGCATGGTTACAGGCGCGCCCAAGAGTCTTTCCAGAGAGAGGAGCGTTTCGGAGACCGTCGACTGAGCGACGCCCAGCGCGCGCGCGGCGGCCGCTACCCCGCCAGTATCGGCCACCGCCAGGAGCACCCGGCAATGGCGCACCTCCAGGTCCTTCGTCAGTGATCCAATCGGCACTTCCGATGCCTCCATCGCCGTTTTGGCTCCATGCGAGCCGGCGGCGCGCCATGTCGAACGATGACCAGTGACCCGCGAATGCTAGCCAAATGTCAGGCGCGCCCGCCACACAGCGCTCTTGGCCTGGACCCTGCCAAAAACTCTGTCCACGCTTGCCGCGCGCGTTCGTAATCGCCCGGCGGCGCATCAGCTACGCGTCCTTCAAACATTCCTACCGCTCGCCGCAATTCCAACCAGCCATTTGCGATAGTGAGCGCGTGCGCGTGCTGGCTTGCGCATTCTTGCTAAATTGGAGGTTTGATCCGCGAATGTATTGCCGCGCGCACTCAAGTGAGTTTCACGCTTGGTCGATTCGGGAACGGCGTTCGTCGAAAGTGCGACACGACTGCGCGCGGACACGTCAACACATCGCTTCGAGCTGGTTTGGGATGAGCGTACAAACGCCTACACCTGCGGTGCGCGGCGTTGGTCCAAGGACGGTCGAAAAATGCGAAGTAGAAACGGAAATAAGAACAGCGCGCCGAACAGGCTAAACACCATTGTCATGGGCACGAGCACGGCGAGCCAGTGGTGCAGCAGATACCCTGGTGAGAGCAAGAGCACCAAATAGCCGGCGCTCACCGCCATCGCAACGCACAAGGCCGCTCCGCCTGCTGACATGTGCCCTTGGCGGATGGCGTCATCGAGCGTCTGGCCGCGCGCCACGCCCTCGCGGACCCGAAACGCGATGTAGATGAGATAATCTAAGCCAACGCCAACAGCTATCGTTGCAACAGCTGCGGTGGCGACATTCAAAGTCGTCCCGCTCCACCCGAGATAAGCGAAGTTCGCCAAGATGGTCACTGCGCTTGGGATTGCAAAAAGCAACGCCATTTTAACGCTGCGAAACGCAAGGCCTCCAATCAGTGCGACGATTACAAGCAGGAGCGCCGCCTTCTCCAGGCTCACGCGGACGATCCCATCGGCAAGCGCCTTCGCAGCAACCGCTGATCCCCCGGTAACGATAGAGACGTCGTGGCTTGCGGCGGTTTCTTCGGCGATGCGAATAAGACGTTCTGCGACCTGCGTTTCATCGCTGTCGACGAAGGCGCGAACGCGCAGGTAACGCCCCGTGTCATCGATGAGGCCAGCCTCGCGGCCCCCGCCGAACAGCACAGTCCAGACCTGCTGCGCTTCTTCGCTGGATCGAACTGGAGAGGTTGCACAATTGGCGGCAGCGCCGAAACGGCACTGCAGGAAGTCAATGATGGAGGCAGCCGAGAGCGTCGCGCGTACTGAGGGATCAGCGTCGAGGCGTTCCTGAAAGGCGCGTGCTGCCCCCAGCGCGTCGGGAGCGAAGGCGCCGTCATTGGCTTGAGTGTCAATCATGACGTCGAACACGTACGGCCCGGCGCCTGCGTCGACGAGTTCGTCGAGCGTTCTTTGCACCGGCACGTCGCTCGCCGTGTAGACGGATATGCTGTGGGAGAGGCGTACCTGCAATAACCCGAAAACCAGCAGGCCGGTGAGTGCGACGAGCGCAAGTCCGATAAGCAGGCGCGGCCCAGTCAGCGCCGCATTGCCGATCCGACGCAGGTTATTTTGCCAAAAGCCGCTGAGCTCCCCGAAGCTTGCCAGCACAGTGGGACGCGGCAGCAAAATACGGATCGCCGGAACGAGCGTAAGTTCAAGGAGCAGCGCACCGCAAATGCCCGTGCCCACGAGCAAGCCAAAGCGAGCGAGAGCCGCAACGTCCAACAAGAGCAAGGCAAACAGACACGCTGCAGCCCCCGTCACGGCGAGCGTGAGCACGGGTCCCATGGCCGCCAGCGTCGCCACGAGCGCGGTTTCATTCTGATCGCGTGTCGGGCGTGCGCCTTCGGCGACGCGCTCGCGAAGCTCCTCCATATAGCGCTTGAGCAGCTGTACCGAGTGACCTGCGCCGACGGCGAGGATCAGAATGGGCGCGATCACTGCGTAGGTGTCCAGCGGCAGGCGAAGCCACCCGTAGACGCCGATGGCTAACGCCGTAGCGACGAGCCCGGTAAAGATGGGAATTAAGACTGCTTGCACGGATCGCAGAGCTTCCCAGTGCAGCAACAAGACCATTAACATGATGAGGGGAAAAAACAGCGCAATTCGCTTCGAAAAGCGGTCGTTCTGCGCGATGAATGCGGGTTGACCTGAGTAAGAGATGCGTACGCCGCTAACGCCGCCGTCGGAGGTGATCAGGTCTATCTCTCGATCAATGCTTTCCAAGATGGGTTGGAATAAGCCGCTGATGACGTCGAGGTCGGCGTAGATGACGTAATCGCCGTTGGACGCCTGGATCAAATTACGCATCGGGCCGAGGCCGGCCAGTATTTCCTCAGTGAGTGGTTGGTTGCTGCTGCAGAATTCGCCTAGGCCCCTCACCTCCATCTGATCATTGTCGCCGACGACATATCTCAAGGCGTCAGAGCCCAGACCGTAGACGCGTCCGGGGGCTACCCCTGGCGTGCGCTCGAGCGCGGCCGACATGGCGCACGTTGCGCGCATACGGTCGTTTGTCTGGCCGCCGGACACGAGAAACGCCAGCGTACTCCGGCTTTCGAAGCGAGTTTGAATCGCGTGGATCTGGGCGGTCAGAGGGCTGCGATCCGGCAACGTTGAATCATAGTCGGAGACGAAGCGGGAGTAGCTTGCGCCAAACAGCACAATCGCCGAAAAAACGACGACAGCCGCGATTATCTTCCAGGGATGACGTGCAACAATGACGCCGTATTGACGAAACAAAGTGGACTCCACAACGCAGATTAGAACCCGAGGCGGACGCCTAGTGTGATGAGAGTGTTGTCTTCGAGCTTGCCGAACAATGACGATGGGTCGCCGCCGAATCGTTCACCCATCGCTATCAGGCGGACGCCATCGGTGAGCACGTAGCCAAGGCGGGCCTGCTGATATTCGCCGCCGCCGCCAAAAGCCGCCGCGGACAGCTCGAAACTGCCGCGATCCTGCGCGAATGTGCGCCGAACGCGCAGCAGCCCACCGACGACGGTGTCGCGCCAAGCGTATTGAATGACGTCGTTGCGCAGCGCGATCGCTTGGCTTGCAGATGGCGCTGACGCCGCCCGAGCGCCATGAACAATCAGCTGCACGTTAACATTTGTGCTGTTGGAGAAGTCCCGATCAACTCCGATCGCAGCGGCAAATGTGGGAACGCGCGTAGCCGAGCCACGCAACGCGTCGACGTCGTAATCATAGAGGGCGGCCTCAGCGCGGACTCCGAAGCTGACCCACGTCGTAGCGGCGTCTGCGCCAAGCATTCGAAAACGGGGATGAAACAACGTCAAAGTCGGCGCCGCGCCGGGCTCCACACTGAGCGAGAGCCAGGGCGCTGTGTCGTAAATCTCCGCGTAGCTCGTCGACCAATCGATTGATCGGCCAAATCGTTCGTACCGCACGGCGAATTGCCGCGTTGTCGCATCAGGAGATTCACGGACAACGCGAAGGTCTGGCCCGGCGAATGTTTGCGGCAACTCGGTCGCGCGGAATTCCGGCGCCCAAACCAGACTGAGTTCGCCGCCGGCGAGCTCCAAGCGCCCAGTTATGCTGGCGAGGCCAAGTCTCGTGTCGGCCTCGTCCTCGACCAACCGCCGGTAGTCCCGCGCGCCGAGAACGTCTGTCGGATTAAGCCGGTCGGCGCGTCCCCATGCAAAAATTTGCCGACCCACATTGATGCGGAGCGGACCATGGCGCCAGCTCAGATAGGCGTCGCGAACGTCTGCGTCCGCCGACCCGTCAGCAATGGGGTCAAGGGCCGCCCATCCTTCGATGTGCAGGTCCAGGTTGTCGGCGAGCCGCCACTCGCTGCGTCCCCAGGCTTCCAGGTTAATGATCGCGGTCTCGCCACTGGTTGCGGCGCGCGAGCCCGACCACGCTGACGCGCGCAGGGACCCCTCCACGTCAGCTGTCGCCGAGTCAGGCGCCAACACCAACGCGGCGAAAGCGGCGCCGCACAGCATGTTAAGCTTCATGGGGTCAGCGCCGAAGGAGCGACTTCCGCGCCGTCGACTGGCACGTTGATCTCAATAGAGTCGAACGCGAGCACCGATGTGGAGCGGGCGCTTGTCATCGTGATTTGCATGGCCTGAGATTTGTTGGTGGCGCGATCGAGCAGGCGGATCTGGCTCGCTTCAACGGTCTTGAGGGGCGAGTCAGATAAGTCGAAAAACTCGGTGCGCACGGCGAAGAAATCTGTGTCACGCAGCCAGGTCAGACGCCGCGCATAACCGCTCTCGCTTGCAATATTGGTTCGCGCTGGAGTGCTCTCCACCACGGTACACGGTTCACCGGCCACGCGTTCGCGCCGCACAATCGCGTGACGCCACTCAGAAACCTCATGCCCGACGATGTCGCCGTAAGAAAAATCCGACCCCATCCAAGCGTCGCGTCGGTTGGTCGCGACCAAGCGTCGTACGCGCCTCAGTGCGGGCAAGTACACCCACAGGTCATCAGGGGCGTTTCGGCGATCGATTGTAAGCGTTCCCACGCCGCGCATGTCGGCTGGGGCAGCTACGCGTACGAGGCGCGCGAGAGCATTGCCGCCCTCGATGGATTTCGACACGCCATCAAGCGTGCGCGCCCGCGACGATCCTCCTCTGGTGATGATTGTTAGGCGAGCGCGAAATCGGGCGCTCGCGAATCGTGTCGTCTGATACGCGGCCTCCATCAGCGTTTCCGCCGATTGAGCTTGAGCAAGGGCAGACGACGGCGCCATTGCGCAGAGCATCCCAAACGCAAGCGCCCTACGGCTCACTGGCGCTCCAGCAACGGCCCCATCCGTCAATTGCGAGGTCATTTCTGACTCCACGTTAAAGAACGACCTTTCCGGGCGCACAGGCGGCCCAAGCGCCGCTGCTGGACGCGGATACAGTTCAGCGCACGTCAGCTGGATCACCAGATCCGAATGCGTGCGTCGGGCTCCAGGTAGAGCGTGTCTCCCGGCCTGACGTTGAAGGCGCGGGACCACGCGTCGACATTACGAACCAAACCGCTGCGACATTGTGGAGGAGCGTGGTTGTCGGTAGCGATCTGCCGCTGGAGCGAAGCGCCCGTTTGCTGGCGCCGCCATCTCTGGGCGAAGGCGATGAAGAAGCGCTGTTCACCCGTCAGTCCGTTTCTGACTACATCGCGCCTGCCGTGCAGCGATAGAAGGTAGGCGTCGTGCGCGATCGTCAGCCCTACTAGATCGGCGGCGCTTTCGCTTAGGATTTGCGTGCCGTGCGCGCAGGCGTCTGGCGTCGGGCAACACGTGTCGAGCTGTGCTGCGAGCGGTGCGGATGTTGCTCGATAGCGGGAGAGATCATCTTCGGTCCACCAAGGGGCCAATCGCCCCTGGGCGTCGTACATATTTCCCACGGCGTCGAAACTGTGACTGATCTCATGGGAGATGCCGGCGCCGGCCGAACCGTAATTGGAGGCGGCGTCGCCGGTCGCGTCGAAATAGGGCGGTTGCAACAGGCCGGCGGTGAACTGCATGGAGTTCGGGCTGATGTTGAGGATCGCGCCGACCATCTGTGGGTGGAGCCCACCCGCCCATTCGTCGGGATCAACGGGACGGCTCAACTTTGCCAATTCGCGGCGATAGGTGAAGGCCTCCGCGCGCTGGAGATTGCCAAAGGCGTCTCCGCGCACGATGGAAAGACCAGAATAGTCGATCCAGTTTTGAGGATAGCCCAAGCCTACGCGGAGCGCCGCCAACTTCGCCAACGCGCTCGCTCTCGTCTCCGGCGACATCCAGGTCAGGTGTTCGAGTCGGGCGCGGAAGGCGGTCCGGATATTTTCCACCATCGCCGTGGCGGCTGCTCGGGCCTGCGGCGAAAAATAGCGTTCAACGTACAACTGGCCGACCGCATCGCCCAGCGCGGCCTCTGTTGCTGCAATCGCTTGCCGCGTGCGGTCCGGCGACGACACGGGCGCGCCGGACAGGCGCGCGTCGAATGCGGCGCGCTCGTCGGCAATGGCGCGTGGAAGGACTGCCGCATAGTGCTCGACGATGTGAAAGGCGAGATAGTCCTTCCATGCTTCAATCGGCTGCATGGCGACCAGCCTCGATCCGCCAATCACCGACTGCGGCTGCCAAACGACGAAGGTTGTTGTCGGACTGATGCCAGCCGCTGAAAGATAGGCGTCCCAGTCCAGCCCCGGCGCGTTGGCGATGAAGTCAGCCCGACGCCACGTATTGTCGGTCTTGAACACGTCGTCCGTATCCGCGCGCGACGCGTGCGTTCCAGCGATGGCGATTTCAAGGTCCAGGACGCGTGCGGCGCGCGCCTCGGGCTGGTCAACGCCGGCCGCCCGCAAGACGTTGGCGACGTGATCCCGATAGAGCGCCCGGCGAGCGGCGTGTTCCGGGGCGGGATCGAGATAGTCGCCCGCGTCGGCCAATCCCAACCCGCCCTGTACGAAGTGCGCGGCGTAGTGTTCGCCGTCGTGGAACCCCTGATGGATCCATACGCCCCAGAGGCTTTCGGTCTGTTGATTGCTGCCGTCGTCGAGGCGAAGCGTCCGCCCCAGATAAGATGCCAGCGCAGTCCGATCTGAGATTGCGGCGATCGCGGCGAGTTCGCCGCTGAGCGGCGCCAGCCCTCTGGCCTCGATGCTGTCCACGTCCAAACGGCTGAGGTAATAGTCACCCACCATCCGCGCGACCGGCGACGTTTCGTGCGTCGTTGCGGCCTCTTCGATGAGGCGTTGGACGCGGCGCGCATTTTCGGCGCGCAGCATCGAGGTAGTGTCCATTCTAGCGACGCCTTCGGGCAGGGTCGTCGCCGCGAGCCAGGGGCCGTTGGCGTAGGTGTAGAAGTCATCGCCGGGCCGCACTGAACGATTGATGTCCGTCAGATGTTGGCCGCTTCGGGTCTGCGCGAAGGCCAATCCGGCCACGGCGCAAGCAAGGCTCACCAGCACCAGAACGCTCAGGAGGCGTGCGCGAAGTTCAGACATGCGTGGCTCCAAGATCAACATGCCCCGCCGCCGCGAGCGCTTCGATCAGCCAGCGGCTAGCGACGATCTCGGCGAACTCGTCCTGCAGATCGCTGAGTGCGGCGTTGTGAACATCTTCGCTGTGGCGGATCTGTCCGTTGAGGCCGGCGCGATCAAACGTCGCCGTGGCGTCCGCAGCGACGAACGTTTCAAACCCCAAATTGCCGGCCATCCGAACGGTCGTCGAAACGCAATGGTTGGTGGTCAGCCCGACAATCGCGAGCGTGTGGACATCCAGCGCACGCAGCTCTGCTTCAAGGCCGGTGCCGATGAAGGCGCTGTTGACGGTCTTGCGGAACACCTTCTCGCGGGCCAGCGGTCGGGCCTCAGGCTTCGCGACGTTGCCCGGGGTTCCTGGTCGCAGCCGCCCGGTAACGCCCGGAGAATCGTGATGGACGTGGATGATCGGCGCGTGCGCCGCGCGCCAAACCGCTAGCAGGGCCGCGACGTTAACTTCCGCGTCAGGATTGTTGCGTGCGCCCCACGCGGGATCGTCAAACCCGATCTGCATGTCGATCACCAAGAGGGCGGTGTTCAAAGGGAGCCTTTTCACGCGCCGTACTCCTGCCGCGTGACGGAGCTTGATGTGCGGGCCGCATGGAGCCAAAACGGCGATGGAGGCATCGGAAATGCCGATGGGATCACTGACGAAGGACTTGGAGGTGCGCCATTGCCGGGTGCTCCTGGCGGTGGCGGATACAGGCGGCGTCGCGGCCGCCGCGCGCGCGCTGGGCGTCGCTCAGTCGACGGTCTCCGAAACGCTCCTCTCGCTGGAAAGAATCTTGGGCGCGCCCGTAACCATGCGTCGCCCCGGCCGCGGCGCGACGCTGACCGCCGCCGCCGAGACGATGCTTCCGCACGCGCGCGTGTTGGTTTCAGCCTCGGAGGCGGCGCTCGCGGCAGTCGCCCCGCAAGGTCAGCGTGCGATCCGGCTCGGCGCGGTTGAGTCGATCAGCTCGTTCCTGTTGCCCGGCCCGCTGAGTGCGTTTCGCGTGCAGTGGCCGGACGTCGACGTGCGGATAGCCATTGGATTGTGCGAAGAGTTGCGAGGCCGCGTCGGCCGCTCCGAACTTGATGCAGCGCTGACGATCGAAGGCGCCGCGCCACAACAGGAGGCGCTCGACAGCGCGGAACTGTCGCCGCCCCGCCTTCGGTTCGTCGTCCAGCCGCGTCATCCCTTGACCAGCCTCGTCGTGACGCGGCGCGATCTCGAGAAGCGCACGTTCCTGCTCACCGATCACGAAGGCGCCTTCAACGCGCTCCTCTATTCCTGGCTTGGCAGCGCGGGGCGCCCGCCACGACTGGAGTCGGCGGGCAGCATCGACGGTGTGAAGCGCGGCGTATTGACGAGTGACGCTATCGGCGTGCTCCCAGACTATGCCGTGACCGAGGAACTCTCGGCCCGCTCACTTGTCGCGCTGAACCTTCAAGAGCAGTTGCCGCCGATCTCGCTGCGCCTCACAACACTGAAGGCGCCACAAGACGGATCGCCCCTCGAAGGTCTGATCGCGCAAATCCGCCAAGCGCTCCCAGGGCTGGACCCCACGACGATCCACCTCTGACGCTGGGGCCGCGAAATCGAGCATTGTGATCAGACAGGTACGCTTGACCACCCATGGTCGGGTGAAATAGAGCACCGAACGGGTCTGACGCTTGCTCTACTATATGTATGCTGGCGTGAGGCCCGATTCCGGGCCGGCCCAAGTGAGCGCCTATGCCTGAGTTCATTCCGGTTCCGGCTTTCGACCTCGTTGTGTTCGGCGCAACCGGGGATCTTTCGCTGCGCAAGCTTTTTCCGGCGCTACTGCACCGGTTCCTCGACGGTCAGATTCCGGCGCAGTCTCGCATTATCGCAGTGGCGCGGGCCGATCTCGACACGGAGCGCTTTCGCGCCATGGTCCACGAAAGCCGCGGTAAGTTCGCCTCAGGCGCCTGCGTCGATGAAGCCAAGTGCGCCGAATTTCTGCGCCACATCGAGTATGCGCGTGTCGACGCAAGCGCGCCGGCTGGGGAATGGACCCCGCTGAACACAGCGCTGACGAACGGCGCCGGCAATATCCGCATCTTCTATCTCTCCACCGCGCCGCATCTCTTCGTCACCATCGCCAAGCGCTTGGCCGAGACCGGGCTTGCGACGTCGACGTCGCGGATCGTCGTCGAGAAGCCGATCGGGCGCGATCTCGCCTCGGCGCACGCGATCAATGAGGGCATCGGCCGGGTGTTCGACGAGAACCGCACCTTTCGCATCGACCACTACCTCGGCAAGGAGACGGTGCAGAACCTACTCGTGCTGCGATACTCCAACATGCTGATCGAGCCCGTATGGTCGCGCGCCACCATCGACCATGTTCAGATCACGGTGGCCGAAGAGATCGGCGTCGAGGGGCGCGGCGACTATTACGACAAATCCGGCGCGCTGCGGGATATGGTGCAGAACCACATCCTGCAACTGCTCTGTCTCGTGGCGCTTGAGTCGCCGAACTCGGTCGACGCCGACGCAATCCGAACCGAGAAACTGAAAGTCCTCTCGGCGCTGAGGCCCATTGGCGCGCGCGAAGCGGCAAGCAAGACAGTGCGCGGTCAGTATCGCGCCGGCCTGGTCGGCGGCGCGCCCGCGCCCGGCTACGCCGAAGAGATCGGCCGGTCCTCGCGCACTGAGACGTTTGTGGCGATCAAGGCGGAAGTGGAGAATTGGCGCTGGGCGGGCGTGCCGTTCTATTTGCGCACGGGCAAGCGCATGAACGCGCGGCGCTCCGAGATCGTCGTGCAGTTCAAGCCCCCGCCCGTGGCCATGTTCGGGGCTGAGAGCGCAACGCCAAATCGACTGGTGTTGCGCCTGCAGCCGGACGAGGGCGTGCGGCTGTGGCTCAATGTAAAGGAGCCGGGGCCCGGAGGTTTGAGGGTCAAGCCCGTGCCGCTCAACCTGTCATTCGCCGACACGTTCACGTTGCGCTATCCCGACGCCTACGAGCGCCTGCTCATGGACGTCGTGCGCGGCAATCTTTCGTTGTTCATGCGCCGCGACGAGGTGGACGCGGCATGGGCCTGGGCGGACGCATTGCTTGCGGCGTGGGACGAACTCGGCGGCGAACCGCATCCCTATGCGGCAGGCTCCAACGGGCCTGTACAGGCGGCGCTGCTGCTCGATCGCGACGATCGCGCCTGGTGGGATCCGGAGTGATGGCTCAGTTGAACGCCACCGTCGAAGCCGTCACGAAACGCATTGCGCAACGCTCCGCGGCGCGCCGGCGAAAGTACCTCGATCTCATCGACGCTTACGACGCGACGACCCCCGCGCGCGTGCGCCTCGCCGAGGCCAATCGCGCACACGGCTTCGCCGGGTGCCCGGCCCAAGACAAGGACCTCTTGAAGCAAGGGCGATGGCCCTCGATCGGCATTGTCACCGCTTATAACGACATGCTTTCCGCGCATGCCCCGTATGAGCGGTTCCCCGCGCTCATCAAGCAGGCGGCGCGTGAAGCGGGCGCTGTCGCGCAAGTCGCGGGCGGCGTACCGGCCATGTGCGATGGGGTCACCCAAGGTTTCGAGGGCATGGAGCTGTCGCTGTTCTCGCGCGACGTCATTGCGCTTTCGACGGCCGTTTCGCTTTCCCACGCCACGTTCGACGCCGCGCTCCTGCTCGGCATCTGCGACAAGATCGTGCCAGGTCTTCTGATCGGGGCGTTGCGCTTTCCGTGGCTGCCGGCTGTTTTCGTGCCCGCCGGACCAATGCCGTCAGGCTTGCCGAATAAAGAGAAGGCGGCCCGACGCCAGGCCTATGCGGAAGGCAAGATCGGGCGCGCCGAATTGCTGGAAGCAGAGGCTGAATCCTATCACTCGCCCGGCACCTGCACATTCTACGGCACCGCCAATTCCAATCAGATTATTATGGAGCTGATGGGCCTGCATCTGCCGGGCGCGGCGTTCGTGAACCCGGGCACGCCGCTGCGCGATGCGCTGACAGTTTCCGCCGCCAAGCGCGCCGCTGAAATCACCGGCCTTAGCGGCGACTATCGCCCGATCGGGCGCATCATAGACGAAAAGGCGATCGTCAACGCCATGGTCGGTTTGATGGCGACCGGCGGATCGACCAATCACTTTATCCATTTGCCAGCCATCGCGGCGGCGGCCGGCATCGAGATCAACTGGGACGATTTCGCCGAACTCTCGCGGGTGACGCCACTGCTTGCGCGAATCTATCCCAACGGCTCGGCCGACGTGAATCACTTCCACGCCGCCGGCGGCATGGGTTTTTTGACGCGCGAGCTCATCGATGCGGGGCTCGTTCACGCCGATATCGAAACGGTCACGAACGGGGGATTTCCTGCGTACGCGAACGAACCGTTACTGGTGGGCGAGACCTTGTCTTGGCGCGAAGCGCCGGCGGTGACCGGTGATGAGAGCGTTTTACGCGGGACGGCGGCGCCATTTTCCGCCGATGGCGGATTGCGCGTGCTGAACGGCGGTCTAGGCCGGGCGGTGGTCAAGGTTTCCGCCGTCGCAGCCGACAAGCGCGTCGTGGAATCCTCAACGCTTGTCTTCGATACGCAAGCAGACGTGCAAGCTGCATTCAAGCAAGGCGCTCTCGATCGTGATTGTGTGATTGTCGTCCGCGGCCAGGGGCCGCGCGCGAACGGGATGCCGGAACTGCACAAACTCATGCCGCTTCTTGGCGTGCTCCAGGATCGCGGATTCAAGGTGGCGCTCGTCACCGATGGGCGCATGTCGGGGGCATCGGGGAAAGTGCTCGCCGCTATTCACGTGACGCCGGAGGCGGCCGAGGGCGGGCCCTTGGCGAAAGTGCGCGATGGCGACGTCGTGCGGGTCGACGCCGAAAGCGGCGTGCTTGACGTTCTTTCGCCAGCCGATTGGCGGGAGCGGGCGCCGGCGCAACTGGACCTTGCCGGCAACGCCCGAGGTGCGGGGCGCGAGCTCTTCTCGATCTTTCGGTCGAACGCCACGTCGGCCGAACGGGGCGCTGGCGCGTTCCCCGATTTCGATTCGGAATGACCTTGCCTTAGCGCTCGATGCCGAGATCGGCGATGAGCAGAGACTTGAAGTCGTCGGACTTGCGCGCGAACAACCGCTCGAACAGCGCCGCTACCGCTCTGAATGCTCTAGCCATCTTACGTCCTTTCTAAATTGGCCTCGCCTTGTCTCACGCCACCGAGCGTCATCGTTTCTGCGCCGCCTGAATCTAAGATGAGGTCGATTCGGTGAATTGGATGCCTCCACTGAAAACTTGGATCGCCTGTGGCGCCGGCGGCACGCTTTCCCCGACTAGGGGTGCGCGCGGCCTGTGTTGCCGAGACTTTAGGTCCGCGGCGTAGCTCTGAAACCATGCGTTAACCGTGTCCGGCGTCCCTGGGCGCTGGGCCGGTAGAAATTGCCGAGGCCTTTGAAGCGCGATGGAGCGGCCATGAGCGGCGCGGAAGTCCTCGACATCGGGCGCGACGCGATCTGGGTGACGGTGCTTGTCGCTGCGGGGCCGATGATTGTCGGCCTGGTGGTTGGCCTCGTGGTGTCGCTTCTGCAAACGCTGACCCAGATCCAGGAACAGACGTTGGTCTTCGTGCCGAAGATCCTCGCGATATTTCTTTCGATCCTCTTGTTCTTGCCGATCATGGGCGGGCTCTTGGGCGGCTTTACCCGCGACATGTTCGAGCGAATAGCGGCGTTCTGAGCATGACGCTCTCGATCTACGGCGTCGACATCTGGAGCGCCGCACTGCTTTTTGCGCGGCTTGGCGCGATGATCATGCTGCTGCCTGGCTTTGGCGAGGCCGTCGTTCCCCCACGCGTGCGTTTGGGCATAGCGCTGCTCCTCGCGATCATGCTCGCGCCCGCCCTTGGCGAACGCTTGCCTGAACCCGCCGCAGGTGCGTGGGGCATGGCGTTGCAGGTTGGCGGAGAAACGCTGATCGGGGCTCTTCTCGGAGGCGCTGCACGCATCCTGGTTTCGGCAACGGCGACGGCGGGGCAGATCATCGGTCTCGAGATCGGCCTGGCGTTCGCCCAAACCGCCGACCCGACCATGACTCAATCGGGACAACTCATTGCCGTGTTCCTGAGCTTGTTCGGCGTGACGCTCATTTTCGCGACTGGGCTCGACCATATGTTTCTGCAAGGCCTGGCCGGTTCGTACGACATCATTGCGCCCGGCGCGGCTGTTCCTGTGAACGATGCCGCCCAGCTGGCGCTCGACGCGACGGCGACATCGTTCCGCGTCGGTTTTCAGATCGCCATGCCATTGGTTGCCGCTGGGCTCCTCTTTCGCCTCGGCCTTGGCGTCCTGTCGCGCTTGATCCCTCAAATTCAAGTGTTCTTCATCGCGTTGCCGTTGCAGGTCATGGGCGGGCTCGTAGTTCTTGCGCTTGGGCTTTCCACCGGGATGCTCATATGGCTCGATAGCCTCCAGCGCTACGCCACGTGGCTGAGGTAAGGCCATGGCAGAGCAGCAAGACGACGACAAAACCGAGGAGCCAACACCGCGAAAACTCGAACAGGCGCGTGAGAAAGGCGACATCGTGTACTCGCCCGAAGTCGGCTCGGCTTTGTCGCTCCTGGCCGCGACTGGCGTCATCGCATTCATGTCGGGACCGGTCGCGTCGGAAACGGCGCGCTCGTTCATTGGCTTTATCGCCATGCCCGATCAGTTCGCCGCCGAGCCTGGCTCGCTCTTGGCGATTGCCGGCGATATCGGCGTCAGGCTGATGCTGATCCTCGGGCTCGCCGCGCTCGCGTTCGCGGCGGCGGGTCTTCTGGCGCGCTATCTTCAGGACAAACCGACATTCACTGCCGCGCGCCTTGAACCCAAGCTCGAGAAACTCAATCCGGCCGAAGGCTTCAAGCGCGTGTTCGGCAAGGCGGCCGCGGCATCGTTTGCGAAGTCGATCATCAAATTGCTCGTGGTCGGGGCCGCGCTCGCATGGGTGCTTTGGCCGAACGACGCGGAGCTTGAGCAGGCCTCGCTCCTCGATCCCGCCGCGCTCTTGCCGCTGGTTCGCGACCGCGCCGTGGCGCTCCTGTTGGCGCTGGCAAGCGCTGCGGTCGTTCTCGCCGCGGTCGATTATTTGTCGACGCGCCATTCGTTCATGCAGCGCATGCGCATGAGCCGGCGCGAAATCCGCGACGAGTACCGTTTGAGCGAGGGCGATCCCATGGTGAAAGCCAAGCTCCGCCAGGTGCGCACACAGCGCTCGCGCCTTCGCATGCTGCAGGCAGTGCCTACCGCGAGCGTGGTCGTTACGAATCCGACTCACTACGCGGTGGCCCTGCGTTACGAAGAGGGAGAAACCCCCGCACCGGTTTGCGTCGCCAAGGGCGTCGATACGGTGGCGCAACGCATTCGCGAAGCGGCAGAAGAGCACAACGTTCCGGTCGTGGAAGATCCTCCGCTTGCGCGGGCGCTCTTTGCCACGGCTGAGGTCGATGAGCCGATCCCGAGGCAACATTACGAAGCCGTTGCGAAGGTTATTGGCTTCGTGCTGCGTCTGGCGCGCCGCAGGCGTGCTCGGCCAGCGAAAGTGTAGCGGAGACCTACGATGGCGGATGGCTTCCGCGACGTTCCAGGCCGTGCTCCCGAACCCGAATCGCATTCAAGTGCGGCCGCAGGCGCGACGATGACCGACCAAGCCCAGCTTCCCCCGTCTCGCGGCGGCGGGCGACTTGATCCGCTCCAGATTTTGTTCTGGGTCGCGGTCGCCGTCGGCGTGGCTGCCGCCGGTGTTGCGATCACGGCGGGGCCATCGGTGGGACAGGCTGGCGCGGTTCTGCTTGTTCTGCTGGTGGCGGCAGGCATGGTCCTCTTCTTCTGGATGTCGCGCGGGGCGGGACGCAAGCACGGAGCCTTTCCTGAACGCGGCGCCATCGCCGCGTCGGCCTTGCTTTCCGGCCGCGGCGAATTCGCGCTGATCGAAGCGCTCGACGAAGCGGCGCTGATCACCGATGCACAGCTTTCGCCCCTGAGTGCGAACGCGGCGTACGTCGATCTCGCGGAGGCCGCCGGCGTGCTGGGTGAAAGCGACCGCCCGCCCATGTTGAGCCGCTTGTTCGGCGCCGACCCGATGCTCTCGGCGCCAATGTTCCGGCTGTCGAAAGCAGCGCAAAGCGGGCAGACGCGGCGAGAGCATCTGCCGGCAACAGCGGCGCTTGGCGGTCAGCTGGCTCGTTACGAGGCTTGTGTCGGCCCTATGCCTGGGGGCTATGTGCTGTGGCGCTTGCGTGAGATCGGCGGCGCCAACGAGGGCGAGGCTAACGCTGACGCACGGCGCTTCTTCCTTGACGATGCGCCGATCGGCTTCTTCACCGCGCGGGCAGACGGTTCGGTCGCCTACATGAATCGCGCCTTGCGTTCTGTCTTGGGCGTGGGCGACGAACACGCGCCTTTGCGCCTCAAGGATTTCATACGCGACGACGCCGCCAAGCTTGTGCGCCGCGATCGCCGCGGCTTCGGACCAACTCGGGCGCGCGTTACGCTGAGGGCGCGCGACGGCGTGGAGGCGCAGGCCTCTGCGCTCTCGTTCTGGCCGTTGGAGGAAGGCGACGGGACATCGCGCACATTCGTGTTCTTCACCGAGGCGGAAGCGCCCGAGGCGACATTGCCGGCGCGGATCGAAGCGGGGGGTCCCGACAGCGTGTTCGCGCACGCCCCGTTCGGCGTGGCTGTTCTCGACGGCATCGATCCGGCGGCTGCGGCGCTGCTCGATTCCAACGCCGCGCTTATGGAGATGACACAAGGCCGGGCCACGCCAGGCGCTCCATTTTCGGATCTGTTCGATGCTTCCGAAGGACCAGCCGCGCTGGCCCAGCGCTTGCGCCAGGCGATGAACGATCCGGTGGAAATCGCGCTCGCAACCAGTCCCGCCACCGCCGTTCACGTGCATTTCGCGCGCGGCGCCGATGGGCGGGGGCTCGCCTACGTGACCAATGTCAGCGAGCAACGCGAACTCGAAACGCGTTTGGCCCAATCGGAGAAGATGCGCGAGATCGGCGAACTTGCGGCCGGCCTCACCCACGACCTCAACAATCTGCTCACCGTTGTGATGCAGACGTGCTCGTTCCTGTTGCGCCGACATCCCGTGGGCGACGCCGATTATCCGATGTTGAGGGAGATCTCCGATCACGCCACCACGGCAAAGGAATATTCCGACATGCTGCGCGCATACGCCCGCCAGCAGACCTTTGCCCGCGAAGTGTTCGACGCCGGCGATTTCGTCGGTTCGCGCCAGGAATTGATCCGCCGCATCCTCGGCGCCTCGATCCAGTACGAAATCCGCCACGGACGCGATCTGCCTTACGTGAAGGTCGACAAGACCCAGCTCGAACGCGTGCTGATCAATCTCGCCACCAATGCACGCGATGCGATGACGCCCAAGGGCGCGCTTCTGCCGAAGGACGGCAAGCTCACCGTGCGCACATCGCGCATCTCCGCTGAATTCGCGCGCGGGCTTGGGCACAACCCGATCGAGGACGGCGAGTACGTCCTGATCGAGGTGGAAGACACAGGCGCAGGCATCAAGCCCGAACATGCCGCCAAGATTTTCCGCCCGTACCATTCAACCAAGGAAGCAGGGAAAGGCACAGGGCTCGGCCTTGCCACGTCCTACGGCATCATCAAGCAATCGGGCGGCTACATCTTCTTCACCTCCAAGCTGGGCCACGGCACAACGTTCCGGATATTCCTGCCCGCCTACGAACCCACACCCGAGGAACTCCACGAGATCGCCGAAAAGGAGCGCGCCTTGCTCACGCCTCCCACCAAAGACGTCGCCGGCCGCGGCAAGATCCTGTTCGTCGAAGACCAAACCGCCGTGCGCCGCTCGATCGTCCGCAATCTGAAAGAGTGCGGCTACGAAGTCGAGGAAGCCGAGAACGGCGAAGAGGCGCTCGACATCATGATCAAGAAGCCCGGCGCCTTCGATATTATCATCTCCGATGTCTCGATGCCGATCATGACCGGCCCCGAGATGCTCCAGGAAGCGGGCCCCGACATGATCGGCAACGCAAAAGTGCTGTTCCTTTCGGGCTACGCCCCGGAGAGCTTCTCCGAGTTGTTGGAGCAGTTTCCGGTGCACTACATGTCAAAACCCGTGACGATGGAGCAGCTCGTCGGGCGGGTGAAGGAATTGCTGGCGGCGTGAGGCGCACGCGCCGCAGCCTAACCGCGGCTTTCACCGGATGCGTACTGAAGAGGAGCGGAGGCGCCGGTAGATGACTAACCGTTCTCGGATCTTGGCGTACTATCTACTGGTAGTGACGGGATTCGCTGGCCTAGCATTGCTGTTGGTGTTTGGCCGCGTGGTACTTCCTACCTCCTTGCACTTGCTGTTGCTTGGCCTGTTCGCTGCGATCTGGTTCGCGAGTCTATGGTGGGTTTCTCGTTGCTGGCGATGTGGGCGATCTCTGTTCCAGGCACCTTGGGGATGGTTCATTCCGTTCGTTTACTGGGGCGCCTGCCCGCGTTGCGGAACAAAGCTCGACGTTAGGCCAGCACAGTGACGCCGCTCCAAAGCGCTTCAGAGCCGCGCACGCCGCGCGCCTCAAAAAGTGCTTCTACGGAAATTTTTCGGAAACAGACCGCTTCAAGGGGCCGAAGTGCGGGCTATCGATTTGGCGCGTCTAGGGATTTTGCCTACGCCTACGAAAAACCGCGTCAGGACCGACAGTTCCTGCAAACTGACCCGGTGGGGTATGAGGATGATCTGAACCTGTATGCGTATGTGCGGAACGATCCGCTCAATCAAACTGACCCGACAGGCTTATTCGGCGGATCGGAATATCGGGACGAACGTACTGCTGAGGCACTTGCCGAGGGCGCGTGTGGCGGCCCCTGCGCAGGAGGTGACACGCCTGCTCCACCCGGTTGGAACGCAGCGATCCTTACCGTGGTGGGTGTCGCCGCAGCAGTCTGGTCAGGCGGCACGGCGGTGCCAGCAGAAGCGGCGATCATCGCCGAAGGGACAGCGGTCGCTGGTGAAGCAGCCGCTGCGGCGGGGACGACTGAAGCTGTTGCCGCTGGTGGGCTTCGACAAACCCTGATGAGTTCAACGTCACGGGGGGCGCTCACAAGCTCATTGCCGGAAGTATCATTGCCCAGCGTGATGCCGGCGGCGGCAGAAACAACCGCTACTGTTCCTGGATTGAACACAATCGCGGTTTCCGAGACCGTGGCGATGGAGGGTTCGGCAGTGGGGGCCGCGACGGAACATGCGGCCCTCAGGGCGTCGCAGGCAGTTGGCGAACGGGCTACATTGATTCAACGCATCGGACGAGCGTCCGAACGCTGGTTGCAGGAGCATTCTGGACAGTGATTGCGCGCTTTTTGAACAGCATCCGGTCTACACTATTGTGGGATCGTGTTACTCGGCTCTCGGCGAGCAACAAGGTGCGCGACGCTCTTGATGCCGTTCGCTTCGCCGATCCCAAGATGACTCGTCATATCTCATGGCGTGTTTTCGAACTTCAGCAGCTGGGCATTTTGCGCAACAACGTGGCGGCGCTGGATGTCGCCAATTCGCTCATCAAAGAGCTCCTAGCGAGGGGTAGCCTTACGCCAAACGAAAGGTACTTCCTTTGTTTCGCCAAGTGGTACGGACAGGTGGCGTTCCGCGAATTGTATTCTTCGAAGCCTCTCCCGGAGAGTCTGATGTTGGACTTCGCATCACTTACGCTTGGGGAAGTGTCCGCGGATTGGAAGCGTACTTTTCCAATGCCAATACACCCTGATTGGGACCCATCACGACCCGGCGCTGAACAAGGTCGATCACCTGGGAGCGGCCCTCGTTTGGAATGAAGGAGAAGGCGACATCGACTCTTTTTGCAGGGCCGGTTCCTGCAAACTGACCCCGTCAAAGTGAGGCAGTACCCCCAAGTTCCCCTTGTGTTCCTGGAACAAAGGAGGTACAAACGATTCCTGCGCCGGCGGATGGTCCGGGGGCATGGACTCGACCTAGTGGGAGGCGGAACTAAAGATGGCCAATCTGAAGCTTGTTGAGAAAGACATGGAAACGGACAAGCAGAAGGCTCTGGCCGCTGCTCTCTCGCAGATAGATCGCGCTTTCGGCAAAGGCTCGGTCATGCGCCTGGGCGAGCAGAAGGTGGTCGAGATCGAGTCGATCTCCACCGGCTCGCTGGGGCTCGATATTGCACTTGGCATCGGCGGCCTGCCGCGCGGGCGCATAGTGGAAATCTACGGCCCCGAGAGCTCGGGCAAGACGACGCTGGCGCTGCATTGCGCCGCCGAGGCGCAGAAGAATGGCGGGGTGTGCGCGTTCGTGGACGCCGAGCACGCGCTCGACCCGATTTATGCGCGCAAGCTTGGCGTTGATCTCGACGATCTCTTGGTATCCCAGCCCGACACCGGCGAACAGGCGTTGGAAATCGCAGATACGCTCGTGCGTTCAGGGGCAATCGACGTTCTGATCGTGGACTCGGTGGCAGCACTCACTCCGCGCGCGGAAATCGAAGGCGAGATGGGCGATCAATTGCCGGGCCTGCAGGCGCGGCTGATGAGCCAAGCGCTGCGCAAGCTGACGGGCTCGATCAGCAAGTCCAAGACGCTGGTCATTTTCATCAACCAGATCCGGATGAAGATCGGGGTGATGTACGGCAATCCGGAAACCACCACCGGGGGCAACGCGCTCAAGTTCTATGCGTCTGTGCGGCTCGATATCCGGCGCACCGGCCAGATCAAAGAGCGCGACGAAGTCATTGGCTCTGAGACGCGCGTAAAGGTGGTGAAGAACAAGGTCGCGCCCCCGTTCAAGCAGGTGCAATTCGACATCATCTACGGAGAAGGCATCTCCAAGACCGGCGAACTGATCGAACTCGGCGTGAAGGCAGGCGTCGTGGATAAATCCGGCGCCTGGTACGCTTTCGGCGGGCAGAAGATCGGCCAAGGCAAGGAAGCGGCGCGCCGGTTCCTGAAGGAGCACAAGGAGGTCGCGCTCGCGATCGAAGATGCGGTGCGCCAGAAATCGGGCTTGGTGGCTGACGCGATGTATTCCCCGCCTGAAGGTGAAGAGGAAAAGGACGCCGCTGAAGGTTAGCGGCGAAGCGTGAATTGGCTTTCGCCGGCCGGTTCGGGGACGTGTAGCCGACCCGACCCCATGCCCTGGCCCGTCTTCGGGCCGGCCGGCGAATTGTACATCGCGGTTGTTGAAGGCGAGCTTCCGGTCGACGGCGATTTGGTGTTGAGTGGGAGCGGAGCCAATGATGGCGATGCTGAATTTCGATGTGTTCGAGGCGTTCAAATCGGCCGGCGCGGACGACGAGAAGGCTCGGCGCGCCGCGGAGGCTCTTGCACAAGATCAGGATCGGTTCGCGAGGATAGACGAGAGGTTCGTCCGTGTTGATGAGCGATTTGGCAAGGTGGAGGCCAAGCTTGATCTTCACTCCTGGATGATCGGCTTTGCCCTGGCGGGCATTGTGGCGATTCTAGTTCGTGTGATGGTTCCCGGCTGAGGCCCATGGAGGCGCGGGTTTCTCTGATTACGCTGGGTGTGGAAAACCTTGCGCGCGCGAAGGCGTTCTACGAGCGGCTCGGGTTCAAGGCCTCCTCCATCGGCGGGAGCGAGGTTGTGTTCTTTCAAGCGGGGTCCTTGGCGCTGTGCCTCTTTCCGCGCGAGAGCCTGGCGTGCGATGCGGAAGTGCCGGCGGAAGGAAGTGGTTTTCGCGGTGTAGCGCTCGCGTATAATGTCCGCGCCCGCGAGGAGGTGGCGGTGGTGATCGCTGAGGCGGTCGCCGCCGGCGGGCGCGAGGTAAAGCCCTCGCATGAGGCGCCTTGGGGCGGCCAATCGGGCTATTTCGCTGATCCGGACGGCCACCTCTGGGAGGTGGCGTGGAATCCGCATTTTCCACTGAACGCAGATGGAGCGCTGACGCTGCCGCCGTGACGCCGCGCCGCTTGGCGCTTGGGGTCGCGCTCCCTATACCAAGCCGACATTGATTTGGCTTGGGAACGACATGGCGAGCGTCAACGACATCCGCAGGCAATTCCTGGACTTCTTCGGCGCGCGCGGCCACGAGACGCCGGCCTCGGCGCCGCTCGTGCCTCAGGACGACCCGACGCTTCTTTTCGTCAACGCCGGCATGGTGCCGTTCAAGAACTATTTCACGGGCGCCGCCAAGGCCCCGTTCCAGCGCGCGGCCACAAGTCAGAAATGCGTGCGCGCGGGCGGCAAACACAACGATCTCGACAATGTCGGCTATACCGCGCGCCACCACACCTTCTTTGAGATGCTCGGGAACTTTTCCTTCGGCGATTATTTCAAGGACGGCGCCATAGATGCGGCGTGGACGCTGCTGACCAGCGATTTTGGGCTTCCCAAGGAGAAGCTCATGGTCACCATCTATCACGACGACGATGAGGCGCACGGCCTCTGGAAAAAGATCGCCGGCCTTGGCGACGACAAGATCATCCGCATCGCCACAAGCGACAATTTCTGGTCGATGGGCGACACCGGTCCCTGCGGGCCGTGTTCGGAAATCTTCTACGACCATGGCCCAGCCGTCGCCGGCGGGCCTCCAGGCTCGCCCGAGGGCGATGGCGACCGCTTCATAGAAATCTGGAACCTCGTGTTCATGCAGTTCGAGCAATTCGCCGACGGCAAGCGCGCGAAACTGCCAAAGCCCTCGATCGACACAGGCATGGGCCTCGAGCGGATCGCGGCTGTGCTGCAGGGCGTGCATTCGAACTACGAGATCGATCTCTTCGGCGCGTTGATCGCAAGATCGCAGGAGCTCACGGGCGTGAAGGCTCAAGGCGAGAAGGCTGCGAGCCACCGCGTCATCGCCGATCACTTGCGCGCTTCCTCGTTCCTGATCGCCGACGGGGTGTCGCCCTCAAACGAAGGGCGCGGATACGTGCTGCGGCGGATCATGCGCCGCGCCATGCGCCATGCGCACATCCTGGGCGCCAAGGCGCCACTCATGCATCGGCTCGCGCCAACGCTGATCGCTGAGATGGGCGAGGCCTATCCGGAATTGAAGCGCGCCAGGCCCGTGATCGAAGCGCAGCTGCACGAGGAAGAAGAACGCTTCCGCCGCACGCTCGGCAATGGCCTGAAGTTACTTGAAGAAGAACTCGCCGGCCTGAAGAAGGGCCGCAAGCTCGCCGGGGAAACCGCGTTCAAGCTCTACGACACGTTCGGGTTTCCACTTGATCTTACGCAGGACATCCTGCGCGGGCGCGGACTTGAGGTGGATACGGCCGGCTTCGATGCAGCCATGGAGCGCCAGCGTGAGAAGGGCCGCGAAAGCTGGGCAGGCTCAGGCGAGACCGCGGGCGAGGACGTATGGCTAGCGCTCGCTGACCAGGGCGGCGCGACGGAGTTTCTGGGATATCGAAATGAGGCGTCGCCCGCGACATTGCTCGCTATCGTGGAAAACGGACAAGTCAAGCGCGAGCTCTCGGCGCCTGCCGAGGCCGCCCTCGTGTTCGACAAGACGCCATTCTATGGCGAGAGCGGGGGCCAGGCCGGCGATCGCGGCGTCGTTCATTTCGAGAGCGGCGCAGAGTTCGTCGTCGATGACACGCAGAAACAGGCTGGTCTGCACGTGCATATCGGCGCCCTGAAGGGAGGCGCTTTGCGCCCCGGCGACAAGGCCACGCTCGAAATCGATCGCGCGCGGCGCGAGAGGATCCGCGCCAACCACTCGGCTACGCATTTGCTGCACGCGGCATTGCGCAACGTGTTGGGTCCCCATGTCACGCAGAAAGGCTCGCTGGTCGAGGCTGACTATTTCCGCTTCGACTTCAGCCATGGAGCGGCGATGAGCAGCGACGAGGTCGGCGCGGTCGAAGATGAGGTGAATGCGATCATCCGTCAGAACGGCGAAGGCGTGATCAAGGAAATGGCGCCCGAGAAAGCCATCGCGGAAGGCGCGCTGGCGCTCTTCGGCGAAAAGTATGGCAAGAGCGTGCGGGTGCTTCGACTAGGCGATGGCCCAGGCGGCAAAGCCTATTCGGTCGAGCTGTGCGGGGGTACGCATGTGAAACGCACCGGCGACATCGCGGTGTTCACGGTCACATCCGAAGGTGGTGTCGCCGCCGGCGTGCGCCGCATCGAGGCGATGACGGGCGCGGCAGCGCTTGCACACCTCAAGGCGCAGGCAGGCTTGGCAAAGTCGATTGCCGCGAATTTGAAGGCGCCAATGGCCGAATTGCCGGAGCGCGTCGCGCAATTGCAGGACGAGCGGCGCAAGCTCGAACGCGAATTGACCGAGGCGAAGAAGAAACTCGCGCTCGCGGGCGGCGGCGGGCAGGGCGCGCCCGCCGGGCATGAGCAGGTGGCGGGAGTATCGGTCCTTGCGCGCGTGCTCAATGGCGTGCCGGCAAAGGAGCTTCGCGGACTTGTCGATGAGGGGAAGAAATCGATCGGTTCCGGCGTGATCGCCTATGTCGGGGTCGAGGATGATGGCAAGGCTGCGCTAGCTGTTGGCGTCACTGACGACCTCAAGGGCAAGGTCTCCGCCGTGGATCTGGTGAAGGCCGGCGTTGCCGCCGTGGGCGGTCAAGGCGGGGGCGGGCGTCCTGACATGGCCCAGGGCGGGGGGCCCGAAGGGGCTAAGGCGAACGACGCGATCGTCGCAATCCGGGAAGCGCTCAAGGGCGCGCTTGCCGCGTGAGCGGGGTGGCGGCGAGCCACCCTCTCCCGCCCTGCGGGCGAGGGGATGCTCCGGGCGACCGCTGGTGAGTGCAATCGTTTATCGCGCCGCAATCGTTGCTGACGCCCAGGCGCTCGCGAAGTTCGCGGCTGATACGTTCATCGACACGTTCGGTCATCTCTATCCGCCGCAGGATTTGGCGGCGTTTCTCGCAAATTCATACGCAGAGCAAATTCAACGCGAAGAGCTTTCCGATCCCGCGATAGAAACGTGGCTGGCGCTGCACGAGGGCGACATTGTCGGCTACGCCATGGCGGGGCCGATGGATCTGAAGGTCGCCCATGCCGAGCACGACCGCGAACTCTATCGCCTCTATGTCGACAAGGATTTCAAAGGCGCAGGCATCTCACATGCGCTGATGCGGTGCGTGCTGGATTGGGCGCGCGAGCAGGGGGCTGGCACGCTGTGGCTCAGCGTCTGGGAGAACAACGAGCGGGCGCAGCGTTTCTATCGGGGTTACGCCTTTGAGCACGTGGGCGAACACAAATTCATGGTCGGCGCGACCGCGGACCGCGATTTCATCTGGCGCTTGATGCTCTGAACGCCGGTAACGTCTCCGAAACCAAATCAATTGTTTTTGGGTGAGTCGATTCGGTTGGGGGACGGGATGACGCACAACGACGCTCTGGCAGCTTTCTTGGGGCCGGAGCTCTTCGAACGGCTGGAATGGAGCTGCCTGTCGCTGGGACAGCGTGAAGCGATTCTGTCGGTTTTCCGAGTCGGATTGGGCGCGGGCGCTCAATCAGGCGCAGTGTCGATGATCGAATGCGTGCTGGGGCAGGGGCGCGTGCTCATTTGCGATGACGGTTCGCGTTGGGCCGCGCGCGAGCGCGACGATGCAGAACTGATTGAAGATTGGGGCGCTGGCGCGATGGTTGCGATCCACCGGCGCCTCGTCTACCGGCTCGACCCCTACCAGGCCGCAGAAGTGGAGCTTTTGCGTCTGTAGGTATGGACCCATAGCGCCTGGCCCGGCAAAGTTGCGCCTCAGAAACAATCCATGAGCGCACCCATGTCAGATTTCCAAACAATCCAGCTGGCGGTTGAGAGCGGGGTCGCCGTCCTGACACTTAATCGGCCCGACAAACTCAACGCCTTCAACGGCCCGATGATGCGCGAACTCATCGCGGCGTTCGACGAAACCGATGCCAACGACGATGTCCACGCCGTAATCGTGACAGGCGCCGGACGGGCTTTTTGCGCGGGCGCCGATCTGGGCAGCGGTGGCGATACGTTCAATTACGAAGCGCGGCGCGCGCGCGGCGAGGCGGCCCAAACTGTCGGCTTTGCGCGCGATGGCGGGGGCATCGTGGCGCTGCGCATTTATGAATCGCTGAAGCCGGTCATCGCCGCGGTGAACGGGCCGGCGGTGGGCGTAGGCGCGACGATGTTGTGCGCGATGGACATGCGCCTTGCTTCCGAGACGGCGCGGTTCGGGTTCGTATTCTCACGGCGCGGCATCGTTCCGGAAACGCTCTCCTCCTTTTTCCTGCCGCGTCTTGTGGGCGTTTCGACCGCGCTTGAATGGTTCATGACTGGTCGCGTGTTCGATGCGGCCGAAGCGAAGGAGCGGGGGCTCGTGCGTTCACTGCATAAACCGGACGAGCTCTTGGGGGCCGCCCATGCGCTCGCGCGCGAAATCGCGGACAACACCTCGCCGGTTTCGGTGGCCTTGGCGCGGCGCATGGCGCTCGAAATGTTGGGCGCCGGGCATCCGATGGAGGCTCATCGCCTGGAGAGCCGGCTTATGGTCGAGCGCGGCGCGAGCGCCGATGCGGTTGAAGGCGTGACCTCGTTTCTGCAAAAGCGCCCGGCGCGCTTTCCGATGAAGGTATCGCGCGACATGCCGGCAGGGTTTCCGCCAGAGCCGCCGAAGTTTGAGGGATGATGATGCGCGCCAGGTGGCGCGCGCACCAACCTTCAACGGTCGCGTTTCACCCGGAAATCAGAAATCAGAAACCGCGACCGCCCCCTCCGTCAGCGCTTCGCGCTGACACCTCCCCCTCGACGGGGGAGGACGCGATGTTCTAGCGCGCGCGTGCTCCCCCGGAGGGGGAGCTGTCACGACGCGCAAGCGACGTGACAGAGGGGGAGGCAGCACTGCTCAATCGTGTACATCACTCCCACCGAAAGATGCGCGCCAGGAGGCGCGCGCTCCATCCTTCAAAGCCGCTCTAAGACTTCGCCGCGCCGAGCCGGTTGACGCCATGTGCGCCGCTGCGGAGTGCGCTAAGTTCTGCGGAAGGGCGCTCGCTCAGCCATTCCTCGGCCAGTTCGCCGAATACCGGTGCGTATTTGAAGCCGTGTCCAGAACAGGCCGAAAACAGCAGCACGCGCGCGTTTGCAGCGCTCGGCGCGATCAGGAAATTCTCGTCGGGTGTCACGGTATAGAGGCAGCGCGCCATGCGCACGGGCGTGGGGTCATGCTGAGGCAGAAGGGCTCGCGCATGTGTGGATAGATAGGCCGCGTCGTTCTGGTCGGGCTCGTGCACATTATCCGGATCGGCGACCCCGCCGACAGCGTGGAGCCCGAACTTGTAATGCCCGCGCGGGGCGGGCATGCCGTAAAGGCCGGCCTCGTCGTCGCAGCAGAGCACGGGCAGCATGCGCGGAGCGGACGTCTGGAACCAGCCGACGACACGTCGCTTCACCGCCAGCTTGCGCGCGAACTCCGGCAAGAGCTTGCCCGCCCAAGCGCCCGCGGCGACCATCACGGCGTCGAATGCGCGCATCTGGCCATCGATGCGAAGCTCAGTGCTGTCGATTGGCGCGGCGATGTGAATGTTGTGATAAAGCTTGGCGCCCCAAATCGGGGCTTGGCGCAGCAGGAACGCGCGCGTGGCGTCGGCGGCGATAACGCCGCAATCTTCCTGACGGAACACATCCCATTCATAAGGCAGCGCCATGTGGCCGCGCGTCAGCGAATGGATCGCGTCGCCGCGCATGAGCGCAGCCGGGGTGTGCGAAAGGGCTTGGCATGCGGCCACGAACGCCGAGCCGCGCGGCCCCGCCATCAGGCCGCCGGTCCATTCGATGAAGGGTTGGCCGGCGAGGCCCTCCCATGAGCGCCACAGCTCGGCTGCGCGGCGTGCAAGGCGCACGTAGATTTCACCTTCGCCCGGCGTGAGGCGCATGATCCGGGTGTCGCCGTGCGAGGAGCCTTTCTCGTGCATCGGCTCGAATTGCTCGAAGCCGGCGACGTCGTGACCCGCGAGCGCCAGGCGCGCGCAGATGCTCAAGCCGGCTATGCCCAGACCGACGACGGCGACTTTCATTGACTTCGCTTTAGCGTCCCGCTCCCTTGAAGGGGAGGGAAATTCCAGCATGGGCCGCGCCTGCGTGCGGAGGAAGGGCGTGATGAAGGCCAAGAGCGCCAAGGCGCGGCTGCCAGGGCCAGTGCGGGCGGAAGGGTGTTGCGCCTGCGGGGACGTAGCGTTCGAGATCGCGGCGCCGGCGCAATGGGCCTGGCACGATCATTCCGCCGCAACGCGCCGCGCCCATGGGGCCGCGTATGCGACATATGTCGGGTCGTGGCGGAGCAGGTTCCGCTTCCTGCGCGGAGAAGAATGTCTGACGCGCTTCACCGATGAGACAGGCGCGACGCGAAGCTTCTGCTCGCGTTGCGGCACACCCGTGACCTACGAGCGGGCGCGCTCGCCCAACAACGTGAACATCCCGCGCGCGTTGTTTTCGAGCGGCGTCGGGCGCGAGCCGCGTTATCACATCGCCATCGATCAGATGCCGGAATGGACATACCTGGGCGAAGAGCTCGCGCCGCTGAAGGGCTTTCCCGGCGTGGTGTGGAATAGGGGCAGAAGGAAGCGGGGGTGAGTATGCGTGACGTTTAGCGTTGCCTCTATCTAGCGTCCTCCCAGGCGAGCGAAGCGAGACCCGGGACCCAGTGTTCGTTGGCGGCTCGGCCCCCCTGGGTCCCGGCTCTACGGCGCTGATGCGCCTCCGGCCGGGATGACGCTATCTTGATGTGGTTGATGCGAGCAGAGGAAATGCGCCTCGGCGCTGCGGCCGCTTCCTTGATAACAACTACCCTCGCCGACGCCACGTGGAGCCGCTGGCGCTGTCCATGAGTTCCACGCCGCGCGCGGCGAGTGCGTCGCGGATGCGATCGGCTTCGGCGAAGTTCTTCGCTGCGCGCGCGGCGACGCGCTCGGCGACGAGCGCATCGATTTCGGAGGCCTCGTCGCCGAACGAGGAGCGGAACCAATGTTCGGGATCGTTGGTGAGCACGCCGAGGAGCGCGGCCGCTACCTGCAATTCACCCTTGGCCTTGGTTTTTTCCGCAGGCTTGGCGGCGATGTTCGCCGCTGTCGCCAGGGCCGAGAGCTCGGCGATGGCCGCTGGCGTGTTGAGATCATCGGCAAGGGCTGAGACGAAAGCCGCAGGCATTTTCACTTCAGCCGGGCCGACGTCCTTAAGGCGCAGCAAAGCGCCGTAGAGGCGATCCAGGCTCGCTTGCGCCTGGCGCAACAGGTCCTCGCTCCAGTCGAGGGGCGCGCGGTAGTGCGCCGACAGCAGCGCCCAGCGGATCGTCTCGCCCTGCCAGCCGTCGTTCAGCAATTCCCGCGGCGTAACGATGTTGCCGATCGACTTCGACATCTTCTCACGATCCATGGTGAGGAAGCCATTGTGCATCCATATGCGCGCCAGGTCGCGTCCGTTGGCGGTCTCGCTCTGAGCGATCTCGTTTTCGTGGTGGGGAAAGATGAGGTCGGTTCCCCCGCCGTGGATGTCGATGGGCGAGCCCAGCTCCTCCTCGATCATCGCGGAGCATTCGATGTGCCAGCCCGGCCGGCCCGCGCCAAAAGGGGAATCCCACGACGGCTCGCCAGCCTTGGCCGTTTTCCAAAGCGCAAAGTCTGAAGGGTGGCGCTTGTCGTCCTCGCCTGCGACGCGCGCGCCGGCTTGCAACTCATCCTGGGCGCGGCGTGACAGCTTGCCGTAATCGGGGTCGGCGGCAATGGAGAAGTACACCCCGCTTGGCGCCTTGTAGGCCGCGCCACGTTCGATCAGCGCCGTAATGAGGGCGATCATGTCGCCGACATGGGCGGTTGCGCGGGGCTTAAGCGTCGGTTCAAGCGAACCGAGCGCGGCCATGTCCGCTTCGTAGGCGCGTTCGTACTTGTGCGTGATCTCGCTGATGGGCGAGCCGGCTGCGTTGGCGGCGGCGATGATCTTGTCGTCTATGTCGGTGTAGTTGCGCGCATAGATCACAGCGTCTTCGCCGTAGCGGTGGCGCAAGAGCCTGAAAAGCACATCGAAAACAACCGGCGGGCGGGCATTGCCGATATGGGCCGGCGCGTACACGGTCGGTCCGCAGACATACATCGTCACCCGCTTCGGATCAGCGGGGGAAAACGGCTCCTTTCGCCGCGTCAACGTGTTCGTCAGCGCAATTTCCATGGGGGTAGTTCTAGCTGTGCCGTATGATACACTCCATATCCAACCGGGGCGCATTGGCCCCGTTGCCTGAGGGTAAACCCGCGGGCGGGCGTTAAGTCCGGGTGTCCGAGCTTTCGGAACCCTCCCGGCTCGACCTCCGCCCCTCAGACGTAAGGACCTCCCCCTGATGAGTGAAATCCTGAAATGGCGCTCGCCGACCGAGGCGCAGCAGAGGCGGCCTTCGCGAGAGGCGGCGATGGAGGCTGTGCGCACGCTGATCGCGTGGGCGGGAGACGACCCCGCGCGCGAGGGCCTGATCGACACGCCTCAGCGCGTCGTCGATGCGTTCCGCGAGTGGTTTGGCGGCTACGATCAGTGCCCGGTCGAAGAGCTGCAGCGCGTGTTCGAGGACGTGCACGGGTATGACGACATCGTCATGCTCAAGAACATCGATGTCGAAAGCCATTGTGAACATCACATGGCGCCGTTCCTGGGCAAGGCGTACGTGGCGTACCTGCCCACCGAATCCGTCGTCGGCATTTCAAAGATCGCGCGCGTTGTAGAGATCTTCGCCAAGCGCCTGCAGACGCAGGAAACGATGACGGCCCAAATCGCGGGCGCCATCAATTCAGCGTTGGCGCCCCGCGGCGTCGCGGTGCTGATTGACGCCGAGCACCAGTGCATGTCCACGCGTGGGGTTCACCACAAGGACGTGACGACGGTGACAACGCAATTCACCGGCGCATTCAAGGAGGACGCTGAACTGCGTTCGCGCTTCCTGAAGCTTGCGGGGTATGGGTGAGGTCCTCCCCCGCGAGGGGGAGGTGGCGCGAGCGAAGCTCGCGGCGGAGGGGGCGGATGCTCCCCCTCAGTCACGCTGACGCGTGACAGCTCCCCCTCCGGGGGAGCGCGGGTCGGATAGGTCGCCGAGGGTACGCGCTCACCCCAGCGCCCGCGCCACGCCCGCGCACAGCGCGCCGACATCCTCTTCGTCGTGATAGAGCCCAAGCCCGATGCGAAGCACGTCGTCGCGCGCATCGGTGATGATGTCGTGCTCCAAAAGCTTGGCCTTCCATTCGGTGGCTCGCCGATGGCGCACTGAAATGAAGCGCGCCTGTGGGCCATGCGCGTTTGGGCGCAGCACTTCCGCCTCGCGCAGAACGCCCGCTTCCCCGCCTTCGATCGAAGCGACGAGGTTTGCGCACAATTTCGCTACGCGCGCGCTGATGATCTCTGTGCTTAGGCCCTCGCGCGCCAGCATGGCGCGCACGGCGTTGAAGCGATAAACGCCGGTGGCGTCGAACGTGGCGCCAAGGAAGCGACCCCCGTCAGCGGCGTAGGCCACTTCGCATTGCTTGGCCTCGATGGCGCCGAAATCGGCGAACCAGCCGGTGTTTTCGGGGCGCGGCGCAAAGCCGGACGGGGCGTGCATGTAGCCTGCGCCTTCGCCCGCCATCGCGTATTTGTAGCCCCCGCCCAGGAGGAATACGCGGCCCGCGATGGCGCTGAAATCGCAAGGCATCGCCATGAACGAGTGATACAGATCGAGCACGATCCAGCTTCCGTCAGGACGGGCGTAAGCGGCCAGCTCTGCAGCGCCATCGAAGCGCAGGCCGCTCTTGAACATGACATGGCTCACGAACGCGATGTCTGGCGCCTTCTCGCGCATGGCTGCGAGATAGCGATCGGTGAACGTCTCGAACGGTTCGCATGGTACGATGCGCCTGCGAATGCGGTTGTCTTCCTGCCAGCGCCCGCTTTGCCGGCGGAAGGAATGAAACTCGCCGTCGCTCGTGAGCACGTCGAGCGGGCCGTCGCTGGCTTTCGCTGAAAAAATGCGCACCAGGAGTTCGTGCGTGTTCGGCGCGAAGGCGATGGTGTTGGGATCGGGCAAATGCAGTTCGGCGGCGATTTGGGCCTGCGCCTGTGGAATCACTTCACCAAAAATCTTCTCCCATTTGCGGTCCGCCAGATGCGCGGCATCGTCCCATGCGGCCATGTGGCCTTCGTAGGAGGCGTTGGGCCACAAATGGTGCGAATGGGCGGCAAAGTGCAGACGCCCCGGCGCGGCGTTCAGCGCGCGTGAGAACAGCTGTTTGTAAGATTTCATAGCGCAGTCCTGAGCGACCAGATTTCAGGGAATGCCCGGCGCATGAGCGTTGTGTGCAGATAGCTTACGCCCTCGGTGCCGCCGGTGCCGCGTTTGCGCCCGATGACGCGCTCGACAGTCAAAGCGTGCTTGTGGCGCCAGGTGAGCAGCGCGTCGTCGATATCGAGGAGCTTCTCGGCCAGCTGGTAGAGAGCCCAGTACTTCGCAGTGTCGCGATAGACGGCAAGCCAGGCTGCTTCCACGGCTGCGCCAGCCTCGTATGGGGCGTCACGCGGGCGCTCCAGCACAGCCCTCGGCAGGTCAAAGCCCGCTTGCGCGAGTTGGGCCAATGCGTCGTCATAGAGGCTTGCTGCGCCAAGCGCTGTTTCCAGCATTGCGCGTTCGGGCGAGCCTTGAGCGTGGTAGTTGAGGTGTTGCGCGTCCTTGAGGCCGAGCGTGAATTCCAGCGCGCGAAATTGCGCCGATTGGAATCCCGAACTCGCGCCAAGGGCGTCGCGGAAATTGAGATAGTCGGCGGGCGTCATCGTGGCGAGAATGTCCCAGGCCTGGGTCATCACAGCTTGGATGCGTGAAACGCGCGCCAGATGTTTGTAGGCCGGGACCAAATTGCCGCCGCGGATTTCGCGCTGGGCCGCGCCCACTTCGTGGATAATCTGCTTCATCCACAATTCCATGGTCTGATGAAGGATCACGAACAGAAGTTCGTCATGACGGTCGGTCTGAGGGTTCTGGCAGCCAAGCAGCTGGTCCAGGCGCAGATAGCGGCCATATGTCATCTCTTGGCTCATTGCGCGTGTTCCTCCCTTGAATCACGAGCTTAGAGCATAATGGAGCCCGCGGCGAAATCGCATGTTCGGCGTTTGTGCGCGCGCTGCATGCGCATTTGGGGTTGGCGGACGCGGTCAATTTGATAGGGAATTGCCGCCTTATGGGCAGAAGCCAAGGAGGGTAGCCGATGGCCGCCGTGGGACGCACAATTGTAATGGTCGTTGGTGTGGTAGTCGCAGCGGGTGCGGCGGGCTATTTCTTGGTGCCGCCAGTTGCTAGCCGTAGCGAAACGCTGACGATCGAACGCCCGGTCGAAACTGTGTTCGCAAGGCTCTCTTCCACTCCCGCAGGAAGCACGATTGCCGAGGGCGTGACGCTCGCGGAGATCACCTCGGCGGAAAACAACGTCGTGACCGGCGATGTCACCTATGCCGAAGGCGCCACGGGCCGCGTGATCTACTCGGTCGCGCCGGCAGGCGAGGGGACGAGCGTGCAAGTGAAGCTCGAGCAAGACCTCGGCCCCAACCCGCTCGATCGCATTCAGGCCCTGACGGGCGGGCAAGTCGGTCCTCTCGTGGAAGCAGCGGCAGCTTCGGTCGGAACGGACCTGAATGCGTTGCCGAATGCGACCTTCACCGGCCTTGCCTACACGATCGAGCAAGTGGAGGCGCAGCCGTTCTTCTATGTTGAGAATTGCTCGGGATCGGACGCTGAGTCGATCACGTCGATCATCACCCAGGCCGTGGGCGCGATCCCGCCGGTGATGCGCGCAAACAGCCTGCAGGTGAACGGCGAGCTGATGGCGGTCGAACCGCGCGTCGTCGAAGGCCAGTATTGCTATCAGGTCGGCTATCCCTATCGCGGGCGCCAGCCGCGTGCATTGCTGATCGGGCGCACAGGCCAGACCCCGGGCGGCGCGGTGCTGCGCATGAGCTACACTGGGACCGAGGAAGAGGTTCTCTCCCAGGTGTATGATCGCATGGACGCGCTGCTCGCGGCGGCCCATCTCGATAATCCGGCGACGGTCGAGGACGATTGGGCGACGTATGAAGTCTATCACGATGATCCCACCCAGGCGGGCGGCTCGCGCAATCGCGACATCTATTACGTCACGCAGGGCGATCTCTCGGCGCTGACACGCATCGCGCCACCGACGGAGCCAGCGCCCGCCGCGCCAGCGGAAGCGCCCGCCGCGCCGACCGCGCCAGCGCCGGCGGCAACGCCGTAACGTTTGCTGCACGTGAGCAGAACAAGGGCCGCGGTCATCACCGCGGCCCTTTTTTTGCGTCTGTCTGCGTTGTTGACCCCCAACCTGCTCCTCCCCCTTGCAGGGGGAGGAGCAGGTTGTGGTCAAGGCCGCATGCCGAACGCCCTCGGGCCGGGTCCATTCATGCGTTGCGCCAAATTGGCCCAATCGCACAGCAGGGGCCGCGTGTCGCGCGGGTCGATGATCTCTTCTGCATAGAAGGCTTCGGCCGTGCGGAACGGCGAGCGCAGCGCCTCGGCCCACGCACGAATTTCGGCGAGGCGCTTGTCGGGTTCTGGATGGCCCTCGATGTCGCGCTTGTAGGCTGCCTCAATGCCGCCCTCCATGGGCAGCGAGCCCCAATCGCCGGAGGGCCAGCAAAAGCGATATTTCGTGCGCGTCGGGTTCATCATGGCCGAACCGGCAAGCCCGTAGGCGGCGCGCACGACGATAGAGCACCAGGGCGCGCGCGCCTGATAGACAGCCGCCATCGCCTGCACGCCGAGGCGCACGACAGCTGATCGTTCGTGCTTTGCTCCGACCGCAAAGCCCGGACAATCGACAAAATGCACCACCGGCAAATGGAACGTCTGCGCCAGATCGACGTGGCGAATAAGCTTGCGGCAGACGTCGGATGTCCAGGCGCCGGCCAGGTACATCGGATCGCCCGCGAGCACGGCGACCGGCCAGCCGTCGAGGCGCGCAAAGCCCGCGATGAGTCCGCGCCCCCATTGCCGGCCGATCTCGAAGAAGCTGCCTGTGTCGACGCTTGCCTCGACGATGCGGCGCATCTTGTACGGAACGCGCCGGTCGCGCGGAACGATGTCGATCAAAAATTCTTCGCGCCGATCTGAGGGATCGGCGCACGCCATGCGCGCCGGGGCTTCGTGAACGGATGGGGGCAGGTAGGAAAGGAACCGTCGCGCCGCGGCAAACGCTTCGGCTTCATTGGCGACGATATCGTCGACGACCCCGTTCTTGCCGTTGATCTCGGCGCCGCCGAGGCCTTCCTTGTCGACGTCTTCGCCGATCGCCTTGGCGACGGGAGGCCCGGCGACAAACACTTGGGAGAGGCCCTGCACCATCACGCTGTAGTGGCTCGCCGCCACCCGCCCGGCCCCGAGGCCCGCGCACGGACCAAGCGCCAGCGAGACGACGGGCACAGCGCTCATGTTCGCCACCACCCATTCCCAACCCGGCGTCTGCGGGATGTAGGTGCGGGGGTCTTTCTCCAGCATCTTGACTGAGCCGCCCCCGCCCGTGCCGTCGACGAGGCGAACAAGCGGCATGCGATATTCGTTGGCCATCTGCTCGGCGAACACGAGTTTTTGCCAGATCGCCGCATCGCCAGCGCCGCCGCGCACGCTGAAATCGTCGGCCTGCACCATGACGGGGCGTCCCTGGATCGTCCCGCGGCCGACGACGAACGGCGAGGGGCGAAACGAGGCGAGCTCATTGTCGGGCCCATATTCGGCCTTGCCCGCGATCTTGCCGGTTTCTTGGAAGCTGCCTGGATCGAGCAGCGCGTCAACACGCTCGCGGACCGTGAGCTTGCCCGAGGTTTTTTGGCGGGCGACGCGCTCTTGCCCGCCCATTTGCTCGGCCAGCGCTTCGCGTGCGCGTAGTTCTTCGATGTCTTTTTCCCAGCTCATGGGGCGCACCCTAGGTGAGGCGCACGCAAAGAAGAAGGCCGCGGGGGGCGCCCGCGGCCTTCGAAGTTCAAACTTCAGCGCGTGCTTAGAAGTTGCGCCGCACCGTGAAGCCAACCGTGCGCGGCTGGTTGGTGTGGAAGCCAAGCCGCGCGCGCCCGCCGCGCTCGCGGTCGAAGGCGAGGTTGGCGTTTTCATCGGTCGCGTTGTTCACGAACACGATAAAGGCCCACATGTCGCTTTCGAGGCCCGCGTTGAGATTGACGATCGTGTACGGGTCAAGCTCCAGGTCGAGCGCTGTCACGCCGAAGCCCGTTGCGCCGCCGAACGGCAGGAGGGAAACGAAGCTACCGGCGCCTGGCTCCTGATCGTTCGGCTGGGTGAAGCGGCTGCCCATATGCTGCACAGACGCAGCCACAAACCCTTCCGCGCCGCCGAAGCTCGCGACTGGAAAGTAATACGCAGCTGTCGCGGCGGCTTGGTATTCTGGCACGGAGGGCAGGCGATTGCCGTCGCGAATGCCGCCGATGACGGTTGAATCGAATAGAGCTTCAGTCCAAGTGCCCGCAAAGCTGAACTCGAGCCCATCGACCGGCATCCAGCCAAACTCGATTTCGACGCCGGCCGCATGAGCTGAAGGCACGTTGAACGAAATCCGCGACGAGCACGAACCGGCGTCCAACGTTACTTGCAGGTCGGTGATGTCGTTGTAGTAGGCCGCCGCGTTGAACGTGTAGCTCGGGCGCGACACCTTCACGCCAGCTTCGTAGTTCCAGGACGTTTCGTCTTCATAGCTTTGGAAACCGCCGAAGATTGCTGCGTCTGCTGGCGTGCAGAGCGGCAGGTTGAGCGGATCGTTCACCCCGCCCAGGCGGAAGCCCTGCGCGGCTTGCAGATTGATCCGGGTGCTGTCGCTGGCTTCGTAACTCGCCATGAAGCGTGGCGTGATGCCATTTGACTCGGTGGAGTCGGTGCGATCGTCGCCGTTCGAGAAGATGCCGCCGGAGTGGAACCGACGTTCTTCCTCGAAGTCGTAGGCGCGGGCCCCGAACGTGAGCGTCAGGCGGTCGCTGGCCTGCCAGCTCGCTTCGCCGAAGATAGCGGTTTGGTTGATGTCGTAGGGCAGGTCGGCCTTGTAGGGCGAGTTGGCGTCCGGGATGCCATTGGCGGCGATCGCCGAAATTCCCGGCACGCAGGTGGCGGGAATGAGCGTGCAGAACGCGGCGTCAGCCATAGCGTCATAGCCGGGCGTCGGCAGGCGCTGGGCGTAGTTGCGCGTCACGTCCGAATAGAACGCGCCGATCAGCCACTGGAACGGCCCGTCCGTGTCGGACGCGAGCCGAATTTCCTGCGTGAATTGCTCCAGGTCGGTGGTGTCGCGCAAATTGGACGGCAGCGCCGCGCCCGCGACGGGGAACAAGCAGCACACACTGAGCGGGCTGATGGTGACGCTGCCCGTCAGCGCGCTGGCGTCACGGCTGACCAGGATGTTGCGGTCGAGATAGCTTGTGACCGACGTTAGATCTATGTCGCCCATGTCGTAATTGATGGTGAGGTCGGCCAGGAATGTCTCGTCGGAGAATTGTTCGCGCAGCATCAGGAATTGCTGGCGGTCGCTGAACGTCACCGGAACCGCCATGAAGGGGTTGGCGAACAGGTTGAACACTTCCTGGCGGTTGAAACCGTCGATCGACACGTCCTGGTAGAGTGCGCGCGGCGTGATGGTGAGATTGGGATTCGCCTGCACAGTAAGCGCTACGCGCCCGCCGGAACGCTCGCCTTCGTTGACATCATCGCCAGCGGCCGGGCCGATTGCATCGATGAAACCGGCGTACTGAGTGTGATAGCCGGTGACACGCAGCGCCGAAGTGCCTGCCGTCAGCGGCATGTTCAGCATGCCCTTGACGTGGCCGCCCGTACTGCCGCCATCGATGGTGTTGATGTTGGCCTCGATCGAGCCGGCGAAGGCGTCGACATCAGGTTCGTTGGTGATGTATCGCACCGTGCCGCCGACCGAACCCGACCCGAACAGAGTGCCTTGCGGGCCGCGCAGCGTTTCGACGCGATTCAGGTCGTACAGGTCGAGGTCAGGCGTAAACAGCGAGAGCGAGATCACCGATTCGTCGAGATAGACGCCGACTTGTTCCTTCACGCCCGGCTGGTCGCGTACGATCTGGCCTGCGGAGACGCCGCGGAGTGAAACCTGGCTCTGACCCGGGCCGAGGTTCTGGATCGACATGCCCGCGACGTTGCGCGAGAGGTCCTCGAGATTGGTCGCTCCCGTGCGCTCGATGTCTTCTTGTGTCTGCGCGTTCACAGAGAAGGGAACGTCCTGGATCGACGTCGCGCGCTTGGTCGCGGTCACGACGATCTCTTCCTCGTCCTGCGCGTACGCCGCGCCCGGGGCGACTGCCGTGAAGGTGACGGCGGCCGCAATCGCGCTGCCCGAAAGCAGCCATGAATTGCTCTTCTTGCTCATTAGCTTTCCCCTGTGATCGCAGCTCACGCTTTACGCGGGGAATCCGTTCCAATCAACCAAAACGGACCTGCGTTAGTCTTCGGCGGCAATCGCGTTGTCGGGGAAATTTGGGGTGTGTCGGCGCGGCAACAGGGCAGGCTCAGCCGGTGCGAGAGGAACTTATGTTGCCTAGGCGAAGCGAAGCCCGGCAGGGGTTGACGTGGTTGGGCTAGCCTAGCGAGCACGCCCCGTCAGTTCGTGGCCCTCCGCGCCCACGATCTCCACTGTGAGGAGGTCGCCCTCGCGGCGGTCGGTCTTGTCGTAAACGTACACAACCCCGTCGATTTCTGGCGCATCGGCCTTGGTGCGGCAGGCATAAGCGCCCGCGTCCTCATCCCAGCCGTCGCAGATGGCCTCAACCGTGCGCCCGATCATTTCTTGCCCGCGCGCATGCGCCAGATCGGTCTGCACTTCCATGAAGCGATCGAAGCGTTCGTCGATCTCGTCCTGGTCGACGTGATCGGGCAGATCGCGCGAAGAAGCGCCTTCCACGTTTTCGTACTTGAAGCAGCCGGCGCGATCGATCTCGGCTTGTTCGATGAAATCAAGCAACGTCTCGAAGTCCTCCTCGGTCTCGCCCGGAAATCCCACAATGAACGAGGAGCGAATAGTGAGATCGGGGCAAAGCGCGCGCCACTTGGCGATGCGCTCGAGCATCTTGTCCTGGTTGGCGGGACGCTTCATCGCCTTAAGCAGGCGGGGGCTCGCATGCTGGAACGGGATGTCGAGATAGGGAAGGATCCTTCCCTCCGCCATCAGCGCAATGACGTCATCGACGTGAGGATAGGGATAGACGTAGTGCAGACGCACCCAGATTGGGCTTTCTTTGGCGCCGAGTTCGCCGAGTTCTGTGCAAAGGTCGAAGAACTTGGCGCGGACCGTGCGGTCCTTCCATTTGCTCTCGGCGTATTTCACATCGACGCCGTAGGCGGAAGTGTCTTGGCTGATGACGAGCAATTCCCTCACGCCCGCCTTCACCAAGCTCTCGGCTTCCTTAAGCACGGCGTTGGCGGGGCGTGAAACGAGGTCGCCGCGAATGCTCGGTATGATGCAGAACGAGCAGCGATTGTTGCAGCCTTCGGAGATTTTCAAATAAGCGTAATGACGTGGCGTGAGGCGAAAGCCGGCTTCGGGCACGAGATCGATCTTGGGATCGTGCAGGCGCGGCAGATGTGCGTGCACGGCAGTGACGACCGCTTCGTATTGGTGCGGGCCTGTAACGGCGAGCACATTGGGGTGGGTGTCGCGGATCAGCGCTTCTTCTTTGCCCAGGCAGCCGGTGACGATCACTTTGCCGTTCTCGGCGAGCGCTTCCCCGATCGCTTCCAAGCTCTCGGCCTTGGCGCTGTCGAGGAACCCGCACGTGTTCACCACCACCAGATCCGCGCCCTCGTACTCGCCCGAAAGCGCATAGCCCTCGCTGCGCAAGCGCGTGATGATGCGCTCGCTGTCGACGAGAGCTTTGGGGCAACCGAGGGAAACGATGCCGACAGTGGGGGCTTTTGTGGTCACTACGCGCGCTTCTCGATCAGGAACACGTTCGGCAGGTCTTGGAAGTGCGCGTCGCAGGTCAGCAGCTCAGCGTCGTACACACGCGCGGTCGCATACACGATGGCGTCGGCCGTCGCCAGCTTATGCTCCCGGCAAAGCGCAGCGGCTGCGAGGGCGATGTTGGTGTCCAGGGGCATCACAACGCATTTTTGCGAGAACGCAATCACCTCGTCGGCTCTTTCGGCGCTGGCTTCACGCGCAACCCATTTTGCCAGTTCGAGTTGAACGATGGTGGGCACGAGCCAGCGCGCTCGCGGAGGCAGGGCCGCTGCAATCGTGTCAGAGGTCGGCGTGTTCAAGAGCCATTCGATCCACGCTGACGTATCGACGACGCACGTCAATACCGGTCTCGCCGGTCGCGGTAGCCGGTCGGATCGGCGCCGGTGGCGATGCCGCGCAGTTCATCAAGCGTCGGCACCGGCACGAGCAAGACGCCCGCGCCTTTGTGGATAAACACGAACTCTTGGCCCGCCTCCCAGCCCTGCGCCTCGCGCACCGCCTTCGGGATCGAGATCTGAAACTTGGAGGAGAGCGTCGCGGTGTCTGACATTTCTTACCAATATCGCATCGATCGAGATTCTGCAAGATGACAGATATTGCGAATGACTTGCATTAACTGGCATGGGACGCTACTTTTCCTGCTGTTGCGACTTAGTCGCCCGAAAAGCTTTTGCTTTCAGGGAAATGCTGAATGTACGTCTGCAATTGTAACGGCGTGACTCGGCGCGAAGTGGATGAAGCCATCTACGCGGGAGCCGAAGGCCCGGTGGAAGTGCTCGCTCACCACGGCTGTGAGCCATGCTGCGGACGCTGCCTACCGGAGATCGCCGAGGGCATAGCATGCGGCGGAATGGCCCGTTCCAGGAGCCTCGTCGCGGCGGAGTAACGCGATGAAGGGTGATGCGGACGTCATCAAGAAGCTCAACGCCATCCTCACCAACGAGCTGACCTCGATCAACCAGTACTTCCTGCATGCCCGCATGTACGAGAACGAGGGTTACGGAAAGCTGGGAAAGAAGACGTACGAAGAGTCGATCGAGGAGATGAAGCACGCCGATAAATTGGTGAAGCGCATTCTCTTGATCGAGGGCTATCCCAATCTGCAAAACTTGGGCAAACTGCAGATTGGAGAAGGCGTCGAGGAGCGGCTCATGGCCGATCTCGATGCGGAGCGCACGGGCCATCAGGCGATCGTCGAGGGCATCGCGCTGTGCGAAGAAAAACAGGACTACGTCTCGCGCGAGTTGCTCACGGATATCCTTGAGGACACCGAGGAACACATCGACTTCCTCGAAACTCAGATTGCGGTCATCGGCCAAGTCGGCGTGCAGAATTATCTGCAGAGTCAGTACGCGTTGGAGAGCTGAGGAGCGAGCGATCGCTCCGAAGGAGCGGAGCAATGTCTATCGCGCATGGCGGCGCTGCCGGCCTTGTTTTGGCTCTCGCTGTGGCTTGTGCTCCTGCCGGCCCGCCTTCGCAGGCAGACGAGGTGCGCGACGTCGTCGAGGCGATTTACGCCCCCTATCTGCGGCAAGATCCCGATGCCGGGGGACTCGCCGCCGTGCCATGGACTGATGAACTCGCAGCCAAGCTCACCGAGATCGAGGAAAGATTCGCGCGAACCTTGAATGCATGGGGGCTCGAGTACGATCCCATCGTCAATAGCCAGGAATCATATGTCGCCAATGTGCGGGTGGGCGCGCCCGTACTTGCCGAGGATGGAACCGCCACCGTGGTGGTGCGTTACAACAATGGCGGGCGCGAGGACGAAATCCAGGAATTCGTCTTGATCCAGCAGCACGGGGAATGGCGTGTGAGTGACCTGCGTTTGGAAGAATGGAGCTTCGCCGCTCAGGTCGACGAGGCGGTGACGCAAGGCCGCGCCTATGACGTGTGCATGCAGAGCCGTCCTGCGGCTGAGTGCTAGGCGCTTCGTCTAACGGGGTCACCCATTGACGCCGCGCTGAAAACCGCTCCATTGTGCACTGCAGCATTCGCGGGGCACGGCCATGGCGCAAGCGAGCCTGAAAGCGGTCAAAGACATCTACGCCGTTGGGGAAATTCCTCCGCCGTTTCATGTGCCTGACAAGATGTGGGCGTGGGCGATCCGAAAGGAGCGCCATGGCCGCCCCCTGAAGGCGATGCAGCTCGAAGAGGTGCCCGTGCCCCACGTCGGCGAGGACGAAGCGCTCGTGCTCGTGATGGCGGCGGGCGTGAATTACAATGGCGTTTGGGCCGCACTGGGTGAGCCGCTCTCGGTGCTCGACGTGCACAAGCAACCCTATCACGTGGCCGGCTCCGACGCGGCGGGGATCGTCTGGGCCGTCGGCGCGAAAGTGAAGCGTTGGAAGCCGGGCGACGAAGTCGTCATCCATTGCAATCAGGACGACGGCGACGACGAAGAATGCAACGGCGGCGATCCGATGTTCTCGCCATCGCAGAAGATATGGGGCTACGAGACGACCGACGGCTCGTTCGCGCAATTCTGCAAAGTGCAGGCGCGCCAGATGATGCCCCGCCCCAGGCATCTCACGTGGGAAGAAAGCGCCTGCTACACGCTGACGCTAGCGACCGCCTATCGCATGCTGTTCGGCTGGCGGCCCAATGTTTTGAGGCCCGGACAGAACGTGCTGGTGTGGGGAGCCTCAGGGGGCCTCGGCGTCTTTGCGGTGCAGCTTTGTGCTGTGTCAGGCGCGCACGCCATCGGCGTGGTGTCGAGCGAAGACAAGAAGGATTACGTGCTCTCGATGGGCGCGAAGGCGGTGATCAACCGCAACGATTTCAAGTGCTGGGGCCAGCTTCCGAAGGTGAACGGACCCGAATTCGCCGACTACATGAAAGAGAGCCGCAAGTTCGGCAAAGCCATATGGGAAATCACCGGCGGCAAGGATGTCGACATCGTGTTCGAACATCCGGGTGAAGCGACGTTCCCTGTCTCGGTGCTCGTGTGCAAGCGCGGCGGCATGGTCGTGATCTGCGCCGGCACGACGGGATACAATCTCACCATGGACGCGCGCTTCCTCTGGATGCGCCAAAAGCGCGTGCAAGGCTCACACTTCGCGCATTTGTATCACGCGAGCCAAGCCAACCAGCTCGTGATCGACCGGCGCATCGATCCAGCGATGAGTGAAGTGTTCCCCTGGGAAAAAATCCCTGACGCACACGAGAAAATGCTCGATAACAAACATGCGCCAGGAAATATGGCCGTGCTCGTGAACGCGCAGCGGAGCGGGCTCAGGACATGGGAGGATGTGCTGGAGGGAAGTGCAGCGCGGGGGTAGGAGCCGCCCTTTCGAAAACTGGCGAGCCGGAGGGCGGCGGCTGTCTGCTCACCGGCGAACGAAACGCCAATCGCGAAGGAGGTATCCGTCGGTTTGTCGTGAGGTTGCCACGAACGCGGCCTTACTCACGATCACCGCGCACGCACCGCACACCTGCATGCTTTCGGTGATCGCGTCGGCGTAGATGGCCCTTGGCGGAATGTCGCGTGATGAGATCCAGCAGGGAACACCGTGCGTTTCGAGATAGGCGACGACGCGGGCCTCGACCGCTTCGTCCTCGCTAGCGTGGCTGATGAACAGGCGCTGCACGCTCATGGCCCCTCCGGGAATTGTTTGTAGCGCGCGAAAAGCGCCTCTGGAAGCGTGGGACCCTTCAAGCTAATCAAGGCGCCGTCATACCGGGGCGGCCGAAGGCCGAACCCGGAACCCAGGCGATCGTCAAGCGCTGTGGGCCGGCCCCGGGTTCCAGATCACGCGTGCCGCGCGTCCGGAATGACGAAGCTGTGGAGTTCGCGAACTCAAATGACCAAACACATCGGCATCCTCGCCCACTCCGCAGACGGAGCCGCGTTGTGCTTCTTGGAAATGGTGCGCGAGGGCGCGCGCATCATGGGCGCGCACGAACACCCCGAGATCACGCTCTCGATCCTGCCGATGGGGCAGGTGTTCGACGCCTACGATCGTGGCGATCTTGGCGAAGTGAACGATCACCTCATGCACACATGCCGGCGCCTTGCCGATGCTGGCTGCGACTTCTTTGTCTGCCCCGACAACACCGCGCACATCGCCTTCGACGCAGCGACCAGCACGTATCCGTTGCCAGGCTTGCATATCTGCGACGTAGTGGCCGAACGCGCAAAGGCCGACGGGTGCAAGCGGGTTGCGCTTTTGGGCACGCGCTGGACCATGGAAGGGCCAGCCTATCCCGCGGCGTTCGCGCGCGCCAGAATTGGCCTCGCATCTCCCGATTTCCAAGCACGGGCGATCATCGACCGCATTATCTTCGAAGAACTGTGCCAAGGGGTCCTCACAAATGCCTCGCGCGGCGAATATGTGCGCATCATCGAGCGCATGAAGCGCGAAGGATGCGATGCGGTCGCGCTCTCTTGCACCGAGATTCCGCTTCTGATTTCGCAAGAAGATTCCCCGCTTCCGACGCTCGATTCCACGCGTCTTTTGGCGCGCGTGGCGGTCGCTGTGGCGTTGGGCGCGTCGCCCATGCCCACATGGCGTGGCGGGCGCTTGATTCGGGCTTGACAGCACGGTCCCTGGACTTTTCCGGCGCAAGCGCCTAAACAACCCACATCGTTCTTCGTCGCGTCACCGCACTGGTCCCCCGCTGTCGCGCCGGATTTTCTGCCGTTTTCCTTCGAGTTCGAACCCGTCGGGATGTCCCTGGGCGGGCGTTTAAACCATTTGGAGACGGTCAATGGCCTCCGGCACAGTCAAATTTTTCAACACCCAAAAAGGCTTCGGCTTCATTGCGCCTGACGCGGGCGGCAAGGACGTTTTCGTCCACATCTCGGCAGTCGAGCGAGCGGGCTTACGCGGCCTCATGGACGGGCAAAAAGTTTCGTTCGACATGGAGAAGGATCAGCGCGGGCGGGAGTCGGCGGTCAATCTTCGCACAGAATAGGATCCGAAAATGGCGATCGATGAGCGCATCGCGGGATATACCGACAAGGAACTCGCAACACTGCGCGAAAACGTGGAGCGTTTGGCGCTAACCGGCTCGGCCATGCAAAAAGCCGAAGCGGCGCGCCTGATGCCGCTCATCGACGCCGAACTAAGCGAGCGCAAGTCGCGGGCGCCGGCGAAAGCGCCGCGCAAGGCGCCGATACGCACGCGGAGGGCTTGAGCACCTTGGCAGAGAAAGTCGCTCACACATTGCTGCAGGTCGCCCAGCGAGCGGGCGGGTTCACAACTTTTCTTGCCTGGGTGGAGCAAGTCGGCCTGACCGATTTGCTCGGGGGCTCGCCGAAATACACGGTCTTTGCGCCCACGGACGAGGCTTTCTCCAAGTTTCCCGCCGAAAGGCTGGCCAATCTGAACCTGCCGGGACAGGGCGCGCCATTGAAGGCGTTCACCTTGGTTCATTTCGTTGCAGGGCAGATGGCGACGGAGCGCCTCAGGGGCCGGCGTATTCGCGGCAATTCGGTTGAGGGAAGTGAGCTTGTCATCAATGGCGCGGACGGCATCACCGTAAACGGGGCGAAGGTTGTGCGCCCCGATATCGCGGCGGCGAATGGGTTCTTGCATGGAATTGACAAGGTGCTGTGGCCCAAATGTGCACAGCGCGACAACGAGGCGGCGCGCGGCTAGTCGGCGTTCGTAAGGCGCGCAGGAGCAGGTCCAAATGGCGTTCGGGATCGTCAGATCGTTCGATGCGCGCAAAGGCGCGGGCTACATCTCGCCGGATAGCGGCGGGGTCGACGTTTTCGTTCACATCAGCGCCGTCGAGCAGGCCGGTCTCTCAGGACTGAGCGCCGGCGAGCGCGTCAGCTACGACCTCCAGACCGACCGCGCCCGATCGAGAAGTTACGCGGTTAATCTCGCCCTCGCCTGACAGTTCCGTTGACGGCCCCCGCAGGCAGGGGGCTATGCTGGCTATGTAGAGGGAAGTCATGGTGCGTCTCATCCTGATGGCGGCCGCGGTGGCGTTGGCCGCACTTGCGGGGTTCGTGGGCTATCGCACCTATTCCTTCACCGCGCCGCCGCCGCCGGCCGCCGTCGAGATATCAGATCCCAGCGCGTATCCGGTCGACTCAAGCGCCGCTGCGCTGCGCCTTTCCGAAGCGATCCGCTTTCGCACTGTTTCGCTCGCCGCGCCTGGCGACGATCGCGCCCCGTTCGAACATTTGCATGGCTGGATGCAGCGCAACTACCCAGCATTCCACGCCGCCGCGCGCCGCGAAGTCATCGGCGAACTTTCGCTTCTCTACACTTGGGAGGGCGCAGATGCGGCGCAGCCGCCGCTGCTCTTGTTGGCGCATCAAGACGTTGTGCCCGTGCCCGACGATACGCGGGAGGATTGGGTGGTTGATCCGTTCGCCGGAATAATCCGCGACGATGCGGTGTGGGGCCGCGGCGCCATCGACGACAAGGGCTCGCTGGTCGCGCTCATGGAAGCCGCGGAGTTCCTAGCCGCGCAGGGCCGCCGGCCGACACGCACGATCATCTTCGCCTTCGGGCACGATGAGGAGCTCGGCGGCGACGGCGGGGCCGTCATGATGGCGGCCGCGCTCGCCGAGCGCGGCGCGCGCGCGTGGTTTGCAATTGACGAAGGCTCGGCCGCACTTGAACGACACCCGCTGACAGAGGGCCCGGCGGCAATGATCGGCATCTCTGAAAAGGGCGGGGCGACATTGCGCGTGACTGCTGTCGCCATGCCCGGACATTCCTCCATGCCCCCGCCTGAAACGGCCGTGTCGTTACTGGCCGAAGCGGTGGACCGCATCCACGCCATGCCCATCGACCGCAGCCTCGAAGGCGGACCGGCGCTCGCCATGATGCGCGCGCTTGCTCCCGAGTTATCGCTCACCAACCGAATGGCAGTCTCTAACGAATGGTTGTTCGGTCCTCTCTTGCGTGAGCGGATGGCCGGAAACGCCCCGGCCCAAGCCCTGATGGGCACGACCGTTGCGCCGACCATGATCGAGGGCGGTGTGCGGCCAAACGTGCTGCCCGGCGAGGCGAGCGCGATGATCAACTTTCGCATCCACCCGCGCGATACTGCCGACGACCTCTTGCGCCGCGCGCGCCAAGCCGTCGCCGATATGGATGGGGTCAGCGTGGAGTGGGCGGGCGAGCCGCGCGAAGCAAGCCCGATTTCGAGCACGACATCGTCAAGCTATGCGCTGATCGCCGCGCTCTCGCGCGCGGCGTTGCCGGATGCGCCGGTGGCGCCGGGACTCGTCATCGCCGGCACGGATTCGCGCTACTACGCAGACGTGGCCGAGAACGTGTATCGCTTCGCCCCGATCCTCCTGACCAGCGAGGATTTGGAAGGCATACACGGCGTCAACGAGCACATGTCGATCGCCAACTACGACCGCCTGATTAGGTTCTACATTGGTCTTATGGAAGCTGGAGCGATGCAATGATGCGCGCTGCGATCATGGCCATTGGCCTAGCGCTTGGCGCCTGTGCGCCGGCGCAAGAAGCTAAGAAGGACGCGCCGATGGAGAGCCGCTTGCCGGCGCCGACGCCGCAAGATGTGTCGGTGCGCATCGGCGCCGGCCAAGCAGGACAGCGCATCGAGGTCGCGCTCAATCGGCGCTTTGCGGTCGAACTCGTCGGCGTGCCGACGGCTGGCTATGTCTGGGCGCCGGCGCAGATGCCGGCGTTCGTAACGCGCGCGGGCGAAGCGGGCGGCAATACCGCGCCAGAGCAAAGCCAGCCCGGTTATACAGGCGGCTCGCACTGGGAGGTGCTCATGTTCGTAGCGACCGCCCCCGGCGAAGGGGAGTTGGTGCTGGAGCAGCGCCGACCATGGGAAACGAGTGAGCCGCCCACGAACGTGTTCCGCGTGACTGTCGTGGCGCGTTGACGGCACGAACCTGTACAAGACGAACATGCACCCCTGCCCCCTGACCCCTCCCCGCAAGGGAGAGGGGGATGCCCATTCCTGGCGCCGACGATGCTGCTCATTGCGCAGATGATCCTCTACCTCGCCGCTCTCGCCGGGATCGTCGCCGGCGCATTGGGCGTCATTTTCTTCGCGGGCGGCGCCTTGAACCGCGCCCGCCCGCGTTCTTTCCGGACTAAGCGCGCCCTCTATGCCGCGCTGTGCCTGTGCGGCATCGTCGCATCAGCGGCTCTGGGCTTTGTCGGCCTGCCCGCGATCCTGTATTTCGCATCCAGATGAGCGACCTGTTGCAAGATGCCTGGTACTTCGCCGCGACCTCCCGGGAGTTGAAGCGCGGAGGCATGTTTCGCCGCGAAATTCTAGGCGAGCCCGTTGTCCTGGGACGCGACGGAGAGGGCCGCGCTTTTGCGTTGCGAGACATCTGCCCCCATCGCGCCGTGCCGTTATCGGCCGGACGGATCGCCGAAACCAATGGCGTGCAGACAGTGGAATGCCCCTATCACGGCTGGCGCTTTGGGGCGGGCGATGGCGTGTGCCGGCAGATTCCGTCGCTGGTTGAGGGGCAGCCTTATGAAGCCGGCCGCATCCGCGTGCGCCATTACCCGACGCATGAGGCCAATGGCGTCGTGCTCATCTATGTGGCCGCCGACGCCCGTTTCGCGGATGAGCCGCCGCCGGCGCCTGGATTCGATCTCGGCGATTTCCGCGAACCGAAATTCGTCATCCATCGCATCTTTGGGGCGACCATGGACAATGCTGTCGTCGGCCTCATGGATCCCGCCCATGTGCCTTACGTGCATAATCAATGGTGGTGGCGGCCCCCGAGCACAGGCAGGAGGCTCAAAGAAAAACGCTTTGTGCCGCGCGAGCGCGGATGGGCGATCGAGCGTCATGCTCCGTCTGGCAACTCCCTTGCGTACCGGATGCTGTTCGGCGGCGCGGTGACGACTGAAATCAGCTTCATGCTGCCGGGCTTCCGCTGGGAAGTGGTGGAAAATCGTACATCGCGCCTGTTCACGCTGACCTGCCTCACGCCAGAGAACGAAAATTCCACACGCATCACACAAGTGACGTACTGGAAGAACGCACCGCTGTTGGACTTGTTGAAGCCGATACTAATTCCGGCAGGCCGCGAGTTTCTGGATCAGGATGGCCGCATGGTCGATCTGCAGAATTCCGGGCTCAAATACAGTCCATCGATGCTTTGGATCGATGATATCGACGTGCAGGCGAAATGGTACCTTAAGCTCAAGCGCGAATGGGTGAAGAGCCACGAAGAGGAGCGCGAGTTCGTCAATCCGATCGAGCCGATAACGCTCAGGTGGATGAGTTAGCATGCCGCGACTTCACAAGGAAAGCCATCTCGTCGCCCGCATCGGCTGGCTTCGCGCGGCCGTGCTGGGCGCCAATGACGGCATCGTCTCGACCGCCAGCTTGATCCTGGGCGTGGCCGCCGCAGCCGGCGGACGCGGCGAAGTGCTCATCGCGGGCGTTGCTGGACTGGTCGCGGGCGCGATGTCGATGGCGGCTGGCGAGTACGTGTCGGTCAGTTCCCAAGCCGATACCGAGCAGGCCGAGCTCGCGCGCGAACGCGCCGAGCTTGCCACCCAGCCCGAGTTTGAGCTGGAAGAACTCGCCGGCATCTATGCAAACAGGGGCGTGGAGCCGGATTTGGCGCGGCAGGTAGCCCAGCAGCTCATGGCGAAGGATGCGATCGGCGCGCATGCACGCGACGAGCTGGGCATCTCAGAAATGATGACCGCCCGGCCTGTGCAGGCGGCGTGGACCTCAGCACTTACGTTCGCGGCTGGCGCTGCGTTGCCGCTATTGGTCGCAGCACTTTGGCCGCATGGCCAGCTCAGCTTCGCGGTTGCCGGTGCGTCGCTGCTGTTTCTGGCGGGACTCGGTGCGCTCGGCGCCAGAACGGGCGGCGCTAACGCCTGGCGAGCGGCCGCGCGCGTTACGTTTTGGGGCGCGCTCGCGATGGCGCTGACGGCCGGCGTCGGCACACTCTTCGGGGCCGTCGTTTAGGCCCCTTTTGCAAGTGCGAAGGCTCGGTCTAAGGTCGCGGCGACCATGAGCAGCCTTCCCGAACTCGCCGCAGCCGCAACGAGCGCGGCCGCCTATGCGGAGGCCGCGCGGCGCGCCGTGCGCCAACGCGTTTCCAAGGATGGCGCGCTCGACCGCAAAGCCATCGACCGCGAACAGCACTTGGTCCACGGGTTGGCCTGGGTGGCCACGTACGCCGAAGCGCTGCGGGAGGCGGCCGATTGGGCCCGTGCGCTGTACGAGAAGGGCGCGCTCGGCGAAACTGAGCGGTTGCTCGGCAAAATCATCGCAGCCGAGTATTCCGCGCAACTAGCCGGCGGCGTTGCGATGACGCAGGTCGAAACCATTCGTCCGGCCGATTTTGGTCTCGATGCGCCGCCTGCGCCGCTCTCGATTGCGCAGGACGAAAAAACGCGCCTCGCAACCTTGGTGCGTGAAGCGCGGGGGCGCGCGACGCTGGAGAACACGGGCCTTGAGGCCGATCTCGAGCTGATCCGCGATCAGTTTCGTAGGTTCGCTGACGCAGAGGTCGTTCCTTATGCACATGGCTGGCACCTGCGCGACGAGCTGATCCCGCTTGAGATTATCCAGCACATGGGAGCGCTAGGCGTGTTCGGGTTGACGATCCCGGAAGAGTTTGGCGGCGCGGGGCTTGGCAAGACAGCGATGTGCGTAGTCTCGGAGGAGCTCTCGCGCGGTTACATTGGCGTGGGCTCGCTCGGTACGCGCTCGGAAATCGCAGCCGAACTCATCATGTCGGGGGGCACATCCGCACAGAGGGCGCATTGGCTCCCGAAGATTGCATCCGCCGAGATCTTGCCGACGGCGGTGTTCACTGAGCCGAATACGGGTTCCGATCTCGCAAGCCTCAAGGCTCGTGCGGTCAAGCAGGGCGATGATTACCTGGTCACTGGAAACAAGACATGGATCACCCATGCCGCCCGCGCCGATCTGATGACGCTGCTGGTGCGCACCGATCCCAATTCCACCGACCACCGCGGCCTCTCGATGTTGCTGGCTGAAAAGCCGCGCGGGCGGCAAGGCGATCCATTTCCCGCCGCGGGCATGTCGGGTGGCGAGATTGAAGTACTCGGCTATCGCGGCATGAAAGAGTACGAGATCGGCTTTGACGAATTCAAAGTGCCAAGCTCCAATCTGCTCGGGGGCGAGGAAGGCCAAGGCTTCAAGCAATTGATGGCGACCTTTGAGTCCGCGCGCATCCAGACTGCCGCGCGAGCCGTCGGTGTGGCGCAATGCGCGCTGGAACTAGGCTTGCAATATGCGCTGGACCGCAAGCAGTTCGGCCAGGAAATATTCCATTTCCCCCGCGTCGCCAACAAGCTCGCTATGATGGCGGCCGAGATCATGGCGGCGCGCCAGATCACGTATTTCGCGGCGCGACGGAAGGATTCCGGGAAGCGGTGCGATCTCGAAGCGGGTATGGCGAAGCTCTTGGCCGCGCGCGTTGCGTGGGCGGGGGCCGACAACGCCCTGCAAATCCATGGCGGCAACGGTTTTGCACTCGAGTATCCGATTTCCCGCGTGCTTTGCGACGCGCGCATCCTGAACATTTTCGAGGGTGCGGGCGAAATCCAAGCGCAGGTGATAGGGCGCCGGTTATTGGAAGAGGGACGCAATTGACGCGCGCTGCCGCCGCCGCCGCTCTCTCCTTGGCTCTGGCGGCGTGCGGCGCCGAACAGGGCTATCCCCCATCTTACGAGTTGAACTTCATGCAGGCTTGTCAGGCGCAGGGCGCTTCTTCTGCGGTATGCGCCTGCGCGTGGGCGCGCGTCGAAGGGGAGGTTCCGCGCCGCGATCTCGATGCGCTGGGGCATTTGCCGGCCGCCGAGCGCCCCGCCCATCCCCTGCAGCTGCGATTGGAGGCCTTCGGCGTGCAGTGCGCCGCAGAACATGGCCGCCGCCCTTAACCGCGGCTGGACAATCCCCTAATGTGCGCATCCAGAATCGGTCGCGCACGGAGAATCGGCATGCGCTTGGCCACAATCGTGCTTTGGGGCGCATTGCTTGGCGCATGCGGCCAAAGCGCGCCGAACGTTTATCCAGCGGAAGCGCGCGCGCGCTTCGAGATGTCCTGCCCGGCGGAAAACGAAGTCTGTGTCTGCACCTGGGACAAGATCACGCGCGTCCTGAGCTACGAAGAGTATGAAGCGGCGCTGGAGCGCTTCCGCGAAACCGGCCAGATGGAGCCGCGCGTCACGCGTGCGCGCACGCAATGCCTCGAACAGCGCGAAAGCTAGGCGTTTTGGCGAACACTCGGCCGTTCGCGAAGCGCAGGTTTCCGAGGGTGGGCGATTTGCACACCCACCCTCCGCAAATCGTTAGAACCGGCGCAGTGCGAAGAACCCGAGCACACCGCTGCTCGCATCGCCGGACATGAAGCTGTATTCGGCGCGGAAGTCCCAGGTCTTGCCGCGCACGCCGCCGCCCACGCCGAATGTGGCGCCGCTGATGTCGATGTCAGGGGCTTCGACCCCGTTCAACTCGCGCTCAACGGTGACGCTTGCGTATCCGACCTTGCCCATCAGATAGATGCCACCGTCGCTGGTCGGCGTTGACAGCGCGAGGTTCACGCCGATGGGGCTGCCGACGCCGATGTCGCCAGTGATGCCCGGGCCCTCGAAGTCGGATCTCGCCCCGCCGAAGCCGGCTTCGACTTCGAGGGCGACGTGTTCATTGAAGGCGTAGCCTAGACGGCCAAGGAATGCGCCGGGCGAAGGCTGGTCAATGAACGAAATCGGCAAACCACTGGCAGCATCATCCTTGTCGATGAAATAAAGTTGATCCCCGCGCCGGCGTAGAAACCGGAATCGCTTTCTTGCGCGCTGGGCGGTGGTGTTTGCGTCTCCTCCGCCAGGGCCGGTGTTGCAAACAGGCCACCAAGCATACTCACGGCCGCTAAAGCCAACCTCTTTTTCATGGATTTTGTCCCCCGTCGGTGACCCACCGTCACCGCTTGGGCGGACGACCAGCAGACAGCTGGAAGGGGCGTAGCGCCAACAACGGGCGCCCGGCTCAAGAAGGCCGGCGGCTTTGCAGCGCAGCAAACAGCGTGCCGTCGTCGAGAAGATCGAGTTCGCCGCCCACCGGTACGCCATGGGATAGCCGGCTAATGGTGATGTTCAGCGAATGGAGACGCGCAGCGAGATAATGCGCCGTCGTTTGGCCGTCGACGGTCGCGGCAAGCGCCAGGATCACTTCGCGCACGCCTGGCGCAGAGGCGCGCTCCATCAATTTGGCGATGCGCAAATCTTCTGGCCGCACCCCGTCGAGCGCCGAGAGGACGCCCCCAAGCACGTGGTAACGACCCTTGAACGCGCCCGCGCGCTCGAACGCCCAGACATCGCCGACCTCGGCGACGACACAGATGAGTCCGTCGTCACGGTCGCTGGCGCAGCATAACGCGCACGGGTCCTGCGTATCGAGCGCGCCGCAATTGGAGCACGCGCGCACCTTCTCGGCCGCTTCGCTCAACGCCGCCACGAGCGGTACCATCAGCGCATCCTTCTTCTTCAGAAGCTGCAGCGCCGCTCGCCGCGCTGAGCGCGGGCCAAGGCCAGGCACTTTCGCCAGGAGCGATATCAGCGCTTCGATCTCAGGCGCGGCGGTGGCGGATTTGGAGCGCGACATCACCCCCTCCCCTTGAGGGGAGGGGGCAGGGGGTGGGGTGAAACGCAGGTCCTTGCAGGTGGGGGCGCGGGTCCCCTGGTCCGCGTGGCGCTACACGTTGTGAGGCTGAGCAAGGCGCGCCGGGAGGCGCGCGGTCCAACCTGCAAGCGTGGAGCATCACCCCACCCGCTGCGCCCTCCCCTCGTGCGGAGGTCTTCGCGCCATGTTGTACAAATCACCGGAATTGACTCAACACTAAAACGGCATCTTGAATCCAGGCAGCAGTCCCAAACCGTTGCCAAGGCCCTTCATCTCTTCGTTCTGCGCATCGTCGAGCTTTTTGCGCGCATCGTCGTGCGCGGCCTTGACCAAATCCTCCAGTATCTCGGCGTCGCCCGCCGCGGAGGGATCGATACTGATCGAGAGCAGCGCGTTCTTGCCCGACATGCGCAGCTTCACCGCTCCGCCCCCGGCTGAACCTTCCACTTCCATCGCCTCGAGCTTCTTCTGCGCTTCGTTGATCTTAGCCTGCATGGCCTGCGCCTGGCGCATGATCTGTGAAATGTCCTTCATCGGTCGGCTTCCTTTTTTCGCGCCGGCGCAGACGTTGGCTTTTGCTGCGGCAGCGGCACGACGTCGCCACGCGTCTCCTCGATAGGCGCGCGCACCGCGGCAATCTCGGCGCCGGGAAATGTCTTGAGCGCCTCGGCCACGAACGGCTGGCGCTTGAGCTCCTCCAATGCGCGGGCTTCTTCGCGCTTGCGCCGTTCGGCCAGGCTCTCAACAGGGGCGGCGGCTTCGTCACTGGCGCGAATGCGCCACTCGAATGGCGTGCGTTCTTCGAGAAACGCCTTCATACGGCGCACCAGATCGCGAGGCTGATCGTCGCTGGCGAGGTACGCGATTTCGCCGTTGGGCGAGAAATGCGTCACCTTCAAGCGTTCCAGCGCGAGCTCAAGCTCGATGTCGCGTTCTTCGGCGACCGCGCGCGTCACGTCCTCGAAGCTGTAGAACGGCAGTTGCGCGGTCAGAGCGCCGGCCTCTTGCCGGCCGTGCTGTTCATGCCGGCTGGAAGCCGGAGGTCCGGCGCCGTCGCGCAACATGCGCGCGGCCTCTTCTGGCGGCGGCAGTGTTTGCGCCGCGCACAGGCGCACGAGCGCCATCTCCAATGCGGCGATCGGATCGGGCGCCTTGCCGGCTTCCTCAAGGGCCTTCAGCAACATTTGCCAAAGCCGCGACAGCTGGGCAGGGGACAATTGCTCGGCCAGCCCTCGAACGCGCGTCACCCAATCGGCGCCGCCGATGAGGCGCGCCTCCGACCCCAGCGCTTGCGTTCGCGCAGCCTCGTGGCCGATGTCGAGCAAATCACGCAGGATCAACGTCGGATCGGCGCCGGAATTGTATTGACCGCGTGCTTCCAAGAGAGCTGCCTTCGCGTCGCCTTTCGCCACTGCCTCGAACAGATCGAGCACGCGCCCGCGGTCGGCGAGGCCCAGCATGTCGCGAACGTTGGCCGCGGTGACATTGGCGCCGGGGTTCTGCACGAGGGCCTGATCCAAGAGCGAAAGCCCGTCACGCGCCGAGCCCTCGGCCGCGCGGGCGATGAGCGCCAGCCCGTCGGGATCGACCTTAACGCCCTCCTTGATGCAGATCTCGGCTAGGTGTTCGGCCAACCGTTCGCTGTCGATGCGTTTTAAATCGAAACGTTGGCAGCGTGACAGCACCGTCACCGGCACTTTGCGGATTTCGGTGGTTGCGAAAATGAACTTCACATGCGGCGGCGGCTCTTCGAGTGTTTTCAGCAAGCCGTTGAAGGCCTGCGTCGAGAGCATGTGCACTTCGTCGATGATGTAGATCTTGTGGCGCGACATCACCGGCGCGTAGCGGACAGAGTCCAGGATTTCGCGAATGTCGTTGATGCCCGTGCGGGAGGCCGCGTCCATCTCGAACACGTCGGGGTGGCGGCTTTCCATGATCGCCTGACAATGCTCTCCGGGCGGGTCGAGCTCGATGGTCGGGGTGTCGATTTCGCCGCGCCTGTAATTGAGCGCCCGCGCTAGCAGACGCGCGGTGGTGGTCTTGCCGACGCCGCGAACGCCCGTGAGCATTGTTGCGTGAGCGATCCGTCCGAGCGCAAACGAATTGGCGATGGTCCGCACCATCGCTTCTTGGCCGATCAGGTCGCCGAATGTACGCGGGCGGTACTTGCGCGCCAGCACGAGGTAGCCCTGGCCGGGGGGAGGCTCGCCGAACAGGCCGGAGGGCGATTCATCGCTCATCGCTCAGATACATAGCGGCGCTGGGGCGGGTCCGCGAGCCGTTCGCCTAGTGTTTGCCGGCGATGGCGGCGGATTGGATCTTCCTGAGTGGTGCAGACAGGACGGCGACCCGTACGCAACCCGTTACGGCTGCTTCCTTCCGGACCTGACCGGGTTGGCGGGGCGGCCGTCCGCCGCCTGCCTGCTCCGCTCATATCGCCGTTCATGTGCATGGCGGCAAGTGTCATCGCCGCCGCATCAGGTCCAGGCCTGCAACCGCGAAGGCCGCGCCGAACAGGGCGCCAGCGACTGGAAAGCCAAAACTGGGGATGGGCGCGGGCAGCATTCCGAGCACGCCAGCGGCCAGCACGGAGCCGAACCAGAGGAGAGGTGGGGCAATTGGGCGCTCGCCAGCTCGTAGCCAGGCGATTGACAGTCCAAGCAGCGAAATCGCCAACGCCGCGGCGCCCTGTTCATAAGTGGAAAAGCCGAAGGGATTGGCGTCAGGTCCCCCGATGAACGAGAGCGCCGCCATGGACAGGACGAAACCGGCAAGGCCGAGCAGACCGAGCCTGTCGGCGCGGGCGAGATAGACGCCAATGAGACCGAGCGTCAGCAGCACGTCCGTGGCGTCCCAAAGCGCCTCCAGGGCGAGTGCTCCGAACGGCAGCGGAAACGCCGAAGCGATGCGGAAAAATCCCCCCATCAGCGCCGCCAATCCCGAAAGTTTGAACAGAATCCGTGCGTTCATGCATCGCTCCCCCGCGTGTCCGTTCCTTGACGGCGCCCCCAGCGCTTAATACCTCAAGCACACACATGGCCATCCGTGAAATCATCACCGCGCCGGACGCCCGGCTCAAGCTGAAATCAGCCCCCGTCGTGGGACCGGTGACGGACGCTCACCGCGCGCTGATGGATGACATGCTGGAGACTATGTACGCCGCCCCGGGCATCGGCCTTGCCGCCATTCAGGTGGGCGAGCCGTTGCGCATCATCGTCATGGATCTGAGCAAGGACGAGGAAGCCAAGGCGCCGCGTTACTTCGTCAATCCGGAACTCCTGTGGGCTTCGGAAGAAACCGCTCCGTACGAGGAAGGCTGCCTCTCGGTGCCCGAAATTTACGACGAAGTGGAGCGGCCCACCCGCATAAAGCTGCGCTATCTGACCTATGACGGCGCCGAGGTTGAAGAGGACGCCGAGGGGCTGTTCGCCGTGTGCATCCAGCACGAGATGGACCATCTCGAAGGCGTGCTCTTCATCGATCACCTCTCGCGCCTCAAGCGTGAAAACGCGCTCCGCAAGCTAAAGAAGGCGAAGCGGGAAGCGGCGCTGGCTTAGAAGGGCGCGCAGCCTTGGCAAGGTCGGGCTGCGGGGACGTTACCATTCCGCTCTATCCCTCGCCACGCCGCAGCATGAGCGCCGAGCGCCTCGTGACTAAGGATCCGGGCGCTATCACGGAGGAGAGCGTCCCAGTTGTGTAGAAAGAGAGCCCGCACGCCTTCCGAAGGCGTGCGGGCCCAGGCTCAAGCCTCTTCGGTCGCGATGATCCAATCGACCACTTTCTCGGAGGAGCCGTTCACCCGCGTCCACGCGCCGCTGCCGATCCCGTTTTGGTAGCATGTAGTTGGGACGGCCAAACGGCTTTGCGTTTTGCATCGAGTCCTCCGAGCCAACGCCGCAGTCCTGCGCGTCACACACGACCACAATGCGGTCTGCGATGCGCTCTTCCTTCTTCAGGTGGTCCATCACCTGCTTCAGGAAGATGCCGCCGCCACCTAGCGGCCGGCACTGGCCGTAGATCGCGTCGATAAGCGCCATGCCGCGACGCGCTGGCGCCAACTTCGTCGCATGAACACGCGTGCCGTCGTTGCCCGGATAGCCGGCCAAGAGGTTCGTTTTCGACAACATCACGTCATCACGTCCTCGGAACGCGGGCGCAGGTAAACATAAGAGTCGTTGCAATGTACAAAAAATGTGCGCGGTACGGGCCAGCAGGGCATGAGATCGCCTTCCCTATTCATTTGTGTAGTGCGCCGCAGGTGCTGATGTGCTTTGACTTGGAGGAGCGGGGTCATGGAGGTGCGAAATGCGTGCCCTAAAGACGTGGGCTGCTGCTGCCTTGATTGCGTTGACAACGCTCGCCTTGCCAAGTCCTACGCGCGCCCAGCGCGCCGATGGACTGACAGCCGCGGAAGCTGCGCAGCTTTTCTACAACCAAAACAATCCCGCCGCCGGGCTCTACCGGTTTCATGCCTTGCACGCCTCGTGGTGCGTGGAGCTGGACGCCGCGAGCGGATTCGTGGCCAGTTACTTTCGCCAGGGCTGGTGCAGTCTCGCGCCGGAGCGTGCGAGCTTCGGCCAGATAGCTGTCATCCCGAGGAACGCGGTCGGTGGGCGGTACCATCCCCACACATTGCGTTCGATGGCGGCGCTGAACGTCAATGACGGGCGCCTACACGGCTGTGCGACAGTGGCGCGCGGCGTCGTGTTCGGCCCGGCGCGCATTGACTCGCACAATTGCGATGTGCCCCCGGGCGCCAGGGATTGGGGCGCAGCCGGCGGCGAAGATCAAGTTTTCCGATTCCGCTATATAAGCCCTGGCGTTTTCGAGATTATCACGCCGAACAGCGAGTGCTGGGACGTCCGTGATCAATCTCAGAATCACGGAACTGATCTCATTCAGTGGGAGTGCAACGCGCAGGCAAATCAACGGTTCGAATTAACTTATCTCGGCCCATTGCCGGCCTCGGAGGCTTCGTTCGTGCAAGCCCGCGGTTGGCGTCAGGGCCCGGACGGCCTGCGCCGCATTTGGCCGCTTGCGGGCATGGACTTGCCGGGCGGCGATTATGCGGGTTTTGAAACCGGCGACGATAACGGCGCCGCCTGCGCGGCCCGCTGCATCGACGACGCTCAGTGCAGAGCTTTCACTTGGGTGCGACCTGGCGTGCAGGGGCCGTCGGCGATGTGCTATTTGAAGAACACGATCCCGGCGCCGCTGCGCAATAGCGGTGAGACCGCGTCCAGCGTCATCCGCTGATCGCGCAACCTCGGCCTTGCGCCCACCCCGGGCGGCGGAAGATGCCCGCTGATCGCGTGGCATGCGCGGGATGACCTAGTTCTAGAGCGGGGCGTCATGAGCCGGCGCGCACCGATCATTGCTGCGGCGATTGTCATCGCAAGCTCGATCATCGCTGCGGGAGTGGCGCTGGAGCGACACGAACCCAACTCTGTGCCGTTGGGTTTGTTTGTGTTGCAGGCGGCACATTCCGACCTTTGCCTTGCCTACGTCCCGGACGCCGGGCTCCGCGTTGCGCACCTTGAACAAGCGCCATGTGTCGAGGACGCGCCTGTGGACGTGCACTCCGCAGTCGGGCGACCGCAGATATTTGTCGTCGTGCAGCATGGCTTTGTAGGATATCCCGCGACGATCCGCGTCAGCGCCGCCAATAGATGCGCGACGGTGGCGCGCGGGGTCGTGTTCGGCCCTCCCGCCATCGATGTGCTGCAGTGCGGCGATGGGGCAGCCGGCATCTGCGAGTTCAACGCTGACGATCAAGGCTTCCACTTCCACAACGTTGGTCTGGCCGATGGCGATGATGTGGTCGAAGTACATACCCCCGACGAGCAATGTTGGGATGTCCGCGGCGGCGATACCGCTGCCGGCGCCGAGGTGATCCGCTGGCGCTGCACTGGCGCCGACAATCAGCGTTTCCGGCTTCGGCGTGTCGGGCCGGAACAATCCCAGGGACCGCTGCCGCAGGAGCTTCATCATTGCGAGGCCCATCTCGAGACGCCGGAAGCTTGCCCGATGCCGCCCTGCGTGTAGAACGAAGCTGCAGCGTGCCCCTCGCGAGGGAGCGGAGCCTTAACGCCGCAGGGTCGCCCCCCTTTCGCAACCACGAGAAGACGCTATCTTCCCCCCTGATTTGGCGGCGCTGAACCGGCGCTTTTTCCGGGGGTACCCATGTCGGAAGCTTTTGGCGGTTATGTGTGCACTTCAGCGGCGATCGACGCGGCTGTGGCGGAGCGTTCGATGTTGTCCCACCCGTTCTACAGGGCCTGGGAAGAAGGCAAGCTGACGCGCGACGCGCTGAAGGGCTACGCCAAGCAATATTTCCACCACGTCGAAGCTTTCCCGCGCGCGGTGAGCGCGGTGCATGCGAACTGCCCGGACGCGATGGGCCGCAAGCTCCTGGCGGAAAACCTTGCCGAAGAAGAAGGCGTCGGCGCCGGCAAGGACGATCACGCCTCGCTCTGGCTCGGATTCGCCGCCGGCATGGGCGCGAATGAAGCGGACGTGCGTTCGGTGAAGCTGATGCCTGAAACCACGCGCCTCATCGAAACGTTTCGTCGCCTCTCGCGCGGCTCATACGCCGCCGGTCTGGGGGCGCTTTACGCCTATGAAAGTCAGCTGCCTGAGATCGCCAAAACCAAGATCAAAGGCCTGGTGGAGCGCTACGATGCGCGCGAGCCGGCGACGCTGAAATTCTTCGAAGTGCACGAAACCGCCGATCTCGAACACGCCGACGTGTGCCGCGAATTGCTCGACGCATTGCCCGAGAGCGAACGCGCGGTGGCGCATGCGGCGGCATGCGAACTCGCCGATGCGCTGCGCGGCTTCCTCACTGGCATGCAGCGCGAAGTGGGGATGCATTAGCTTTACGTTGTTGATTGCTCGCTGGCGCAACCACACCCCTCCCCCTAGAGGGGGGAGGGGCAGGGGTGGGGGTGAGACGCCGCCCTTGATGGTTGGAGCGCGCGCCTCCTGGCGCGCATCCTCCCACTCACTAACGTCCTGTACATCACCCCACCCCCTTACCCCCTCCCCCTCCAGGGGAGGGGGCGGCGGCTCATTTGGCGACACGGGGTTGTTTGCTTGACCCTGCGCCTTGCCTTCATGGGGTCGCCAGGCTTTGCACTGCCGGCATTGGAAGCGCTGATTGACGCCGGCCACGACGTTGCGTGCGTGTACACGCAAGCACCTAAGCCAGCCGGGCGCGGCAAGCGCGAGCGGTTGACGCCCGTACATGCATTCGCGCTCGCGCGCGGCCTCTCCGTGCGCACACCCAAGAGCCTCAAGCGGCGCGAGGAATACGAAGCATTCGCCGCGCTCAATCTCGATGTTGCAATCGTGGTTGCCTACGGTCTCGTCTTGCCGAAACCGATCCTCGATGCGCCCCGCCTTGGCGCAATCAACCTTCACGCCTCGCTGTTGCCGCGTTGGCGGGGTGCGGCCCCTGTCCCGCGCGCGCTCATGGCTGGAGACCGCGTCACTGGCGTCGATGTGATGCGCATGGAGGAGGGGCTGGACACCGGTCCGGTGCTCGCGTCGTCGGAAACCCCTATCGAGGCGGACGACACTGGCGCCACGTTGCACGACCGGCTCGCCGCGCTGGGCGCTCCCCTGCTTGTTGGAGCGCTTGCAAAACTTGAGCGCGGCGAGAGTGTTGAGAGACCGCAGGCGTCGGAGGGCGCCATCTACGCGCACAAAATCACAACGGCTGAGACGCGCATCGATTGGTCGCGACCGGCGCGCGAGATCGACTGCAAGATCAGGGGACTCTCGCCCCACCCGGGCGCGTGGTTCGAGTTGGGCGGCGTACGGATGAAGGCGCTGATGTCGCGCCTCGTTCATGGTCGAGGCGCGCCAGGCGAAGTTTTGGACGATGCGTTGCTCGTCGCCTGCGGGGAGGACGCCGTGCGGTTGCTCTTAGTGCAGCGTGAAGGACGTGGCGCGCTTGCCGCCGATGTTTTCCTACGCGGTCAGCCTGTGGCTGCGGGGCAACGCCTTGATTGATGGTCCGCATTGAAGCCCGGCGCTGTGCGCTGTAAGCAAGTGGCAAAGGACGTATCCCATGAAACTTCGCATTGCGCTCGTTGCGCTGGCGCTGGTTCTTGTCGGCTGTAGCCGCGAAACGGCGACGGAAAGCGCTGGTGCAGCGCCCGAACTCGATACGCCTGCGCCGGAATCGGAGGCGTCGCGTCTGTTCGCGCCGAGCAATGAAGCGGCGCGCGCCGCGACTGGCGAGCTTACGGTTTCGACATCGCTGCGTTTGCCAGACGCCGGGCAGGCTGGCGCCGATGCGCAGGAGGTCTTGACCCTGCGCGGCGCGAATGGCGCCGCCGTCGAGGCGCAAATTACGAGCGTGGTGTCCCCCGCCACACAGGTGCAAGGCCAAACGCTGCGCGCACTCCTCGACCTGCCGGTGGAGGAGCCGCAGGTGCTTGTTTACCGCGTCACTAACGAGACGAGATCGCAAGCCGGGCAGGGTCTCTGCGGCGCAGGCGCAAGCGCGTTCGTCGTAGTATGGGAGCCCTCGGCCCCCGGGGAGGCGGTGATGAAAATCCTGGCGCTTACGGGCGGCGCCCCCGGCGCCGGTGACGCCCGCGCATGCGCAATGCTGGATTATCGGCGCAGCTAGCGCCGCGATGCGCTTCAAACTCACCATTGAATACGACGGCGGGCCCTTCTCGGGCTGGCAGCGCTTGGGCGATGGACCAAGCGTTCAAGGGGCTCTTGAAGAAGCCGTAGCGAGACTGACTGGAAAACACGCCGACGTCATCGGCGCCGGGCGCACCGATGCGGGCGTGCACGCTCGCGGCCAAGTCGCACATGTCGACATCGAAAAACCGTTCACGCCCCAGCGGCTCACCGACGCGCTCAACGCTCATCTGCGGCCGCGCCCTATTGCCGTGCTCAACGCCGAGCAAACTGGGCCCGGCTTTCATGCGCGTTTCGATGCGACTGGACGCACGTACTTTTATCGCATCATCAACCGGCGCGCGCCGCTGTCGTTGGAACAGGGCAGGGCTTGGCGTGTTCCGCGCGCGCTCGACGCGGCCGCGATGCATGCCGCCGCGCAGCGTTTGGCCGGACAGCACGATTTCACGACATTCCGCGACAGCCAATGTCAGGCGAAGTCGCCGGTCAAAACTCTAGATCGTGCGGCCGTCTCGCGCAGCGGTGACCAAATTGAGCTGTGGTTTGAGGCTCGGAGCTTCCTGCACCGGCAGGTGCGCTCGATGGTCGGTTCCTTGGTGGAGGTGGGCCTTGGCAAGATGAGCGAAGGGGACCTTGCCGCCGCACTCGCCGCGATGGACCGCGCGCGCTGCGGACCGGTCGCGCCGCCGGATGGGCTCTATCTCATGCGTGTGGATTATTGACGGCGTTCAACCAAATCCCACCGGTTGCCGTAGAGATCCTCGAAGACAACGACTTTGCCATAAGCCTCCTGACGCGGCGCCTCGGCGAAGCGAACGCCAGCGGCCTTGTAGCGCGCATAAGTGGCGTCGAAATCGTCGGTGTCGAGAAAGAGAAACACGCGGCCAGCGCCTTGATCGCCAATGCGGCTTACCTGGCGCTCGTTGGCGGCGCGCGCCAACAAGAGCTGCGCGCCGCGCCCGCCCGGCGGTGCGACGACCACCCACCTTTTGACCTCGCTCAGCGGCGTATCCTCGATGAGCTCAAAGCCCAAGGCTTTCGTGAAGTACTCGACGGCTTCATCATAGTCGCGAACGAGGAGCGCCAGCTGGGACAGCGACTGGCTCACGACGCGAAGTACCGCCGCAGCACCGCCTCATAACAGCGCGCCAGGGTCCGCACCTCCTCCACAGCGCAATGCTCGTCGATCATATGGGCGGTGGCATTGCGCAGACCAAGCTCAGCGACCGGGCAATAATTACGGATATAGCGGGCGTCGGAGGTGCCGCCCGTCGTGGCGAGCGCGGGCGCTGCGCCGAATGTCTCGCGCACCGCTTCTGAGATGAGTTCGGTGAACGGCCCAGGCGCTGTGTAGAACGGCACGCTGTGGGACGCCAAGCGGAGGTCACAGCCTACGCCGGCTCGCGAACTGGCGGCTTCGGCGGTCTCCTTGATCCAAGTGAAGAGTGCATCGCCCTCGTGATTGGTGTTGAATCGCACGTTGAGTTTGGCGCTGGCGCACGAGGGAATGACGTTGTGCGCGGGATTGCCAACATCGATGCTGGTGACTTCCAGATTGGACGGCCCGAACCCCGCAGCGCCATCGTCCAAGCGTCGCGTCTTGAGCGTCGTGAGCGTGTCCAGCAGCGGAGTGACCGGATTAGCGGCGCGTTGAGGGTAGGCGACGTGGCCTTGGCGTCCTCGCATTTCGATCACCACATTCAGACTTCCGCGGCGCCCATTCTTGATCACGTCGCCGACACGGTCTTCGCTCGTCGGTTCGCCGACCAGGCAATGATCAAGTACCTCGCCCTTCTCCGCCAGTGCGGCCAGCGTCGCCTTGGTGCCGTCGACAGCGGGTCCTTCCTCGTCGCAGGTCAGCAAGAAGGAAATCGAACCTGCGAACGAATTGCTGTGGACAAGAAAGCTCTCGGTCGCCGCGATCATGGCTGCGATGGCTGTTTTCATGTCGGCGGCGCCGCGGCCGAAGAGCATTCCATCCCGGATTTCCGCTGCAAATGGATCGACGCTCCAACCCTCGCCTGGCGGGACGACATCGACATGACCAGCAAAACAAAAGTTCGGGCGCGTGTTGCCGAGCCGGGCATAGAGATTATCGACGAGGCCAAATTTGTAGCGCTGGGCGCGAAAGCCCAGCGCGGCCAATGCGCCCTCGGCTACGTCGAGCGCGCCTGCTTCGTTCGGCGTAATGCTGGGCCGTCGCATCAGGGCCTGTGCGAGCGGGATCGGATCGGCAATAGTGCGGGCGTCCATGGGGATGGGGTCTAACCCCGCGGCGTCGCTCGCAAAAGAGCAAATCGGGGCAACACATGAACGTCGCGCCAGTGGCGGAGGCAAACCGCATCCAGAGCCTGGATGTAACGCGCGGCCTGGCCGTGCTGGGCATTCTCGCGGTGAACGCAAGCTACTTCGCCGCGCCGTGGCAGGCCACGATGAACCCGCTCCTGCCCCCGCTCGCGGTCGATCAATCCACGCTGTGGTCGTGGTTCATGATGCACGTGTTCTTCGAGTTCAAGTTCATTACTCTGTTCTCGCTCCTTTTTGGCGCCAGCCTTTATCTGGTTGGCGGCGAGAGAATTGACGCCGAGCGCGGCGCGGTGCTGCGGCGGCGCCTTCTTTGGCTCCTTATCTTCGGCATCATCCACGCCAGCTTGATCTGGTCGGGCGACATTCTAGTCACCTACGCGCTGACCGGCTTTCTCGTCTTGCACGCACGTTCCTGGGCGCCACAAACGCTGATGGTCGTCGGGACCGTTCTGCTGGCCGCGTCCATCGCGCTTCAAAGCGTGTTCGGGCTGATGTTTCACGCGTTGTCGCCGGGCCAGCTCGCTGAGGTCGAGGCGCAGATCTGGGCGCCGCCGGCCGAGGAGCTTGAGCGCGTGAGTGAGGCCTATCGCGGCGGACTCATCTCGGCGACGCTGGAGAACATCGCGCTCTGGACCCAATACCTCGTCAGCGCCTTGTTAGGTCTCATGATCCGCACGGCCGGCGTGATGATGATAGGCATGGCGCTATTGAAGTTCGGGTTCCTGTCGGGCAAGGCCCCGCGTTGGCTTTACTGGGTCGCGCTGGCGATTGGAGCGACGGCCATCGGTGCGATCGCTTGGCAGGCTTGGCTAAATGTACAAGCCGATTTCGAGTTCGCCCACATGCAGACGCGCGGCGCTTTCGTGAATACGGCGCTCTCGATCTTTGTATCGGTTGGCTATGCGAGTTTGATGGTAGTGCTGGTAAAAACCGGTGCGGGCCGCTTGTTGTCGCCACTGGCTGCAGTCGGCCGCATGGCGTTCACCAACTACATCACGCAATCACTTATCATGACGACGATTTTCTGGGGCGGGCGCGGCCTTGGGCTGTTCGGCGAAGTGGACAGGCCAACGCTGTGGGCCATAGTGCTCGCGATCTGGGCGTTGCAGCTCATCTGGTCGCCGCTCTGGCTTAAGCGCTTCCAGATGGGACCGCTGGAGTGGGCGTGGCGCAGGTTGAGCTATCGGGCCCCAGTGGCTATGACGAGGTCGATCCAGGGAGGAAGCACATGAAGAAGTGGGTTGCTGTGATTGCGCTTGGCGGGACTTTGGCGGCGGGTGCGGCGTACGCCGACACAATGGCGAATGCAGCGGGCAACACCATCGTCGTAACCTACGCCAATGGCGCGGTGGCTCGTTATCATTTCAACGACGACAGCACTTTTTCCGTCACGCTGCCGGACGGCGCCACGACTTCGGGCGCCTACGAGGTCGCGGGCGACCAGATTTGCCTCACGCCCACGGGTGGCGAGCGCGCCTGTACGGGATATGTCGGGGACAAAAACGTCGGCGACACCTGGACGCAAACTGGAACGGACGGCTCTGCGATTTCAGTGACGCTGCAAGCGGGACGTTAATCCCGCAGCAATTCGTTCACGCCCGTCTTGGCGCGCGTTTGCGCGTCGACGCGCTTCACGATCACCGCGCATGCAAGCGAGGGCCCGCCTTTAGGGTCGGGGAGCGATCCCGGCACTACGACCGAATAGGCCGGCACTTCGCCGCGTGTGATAGCACCGGTTTCGCGGTCGACGATCTTCGTCGATTGCGAAATGAACGTGCCCATGGCGAGTACGGCGCCCCGGCGCACGATCACGCCCTCGGCGACCTCCGAGCGCGCGCCGATGAAACACTCGTCCTCGATGATCGTCGGGTTCGCTTGCAGGGGCTCGAGCACGCCGCCTATGCCAGCGCCGCCGGATACATGCACGTTCTTGCCGATCTGCGCGCACGAGCCGATCGTCGCCCAGGTGTCAATCATGGTCCCTTCGTCGACGAACGCGCCGATGTTCACGAAGGAAGGCATGAGCACCGCATTCTTGCCAATGAACGCGCCTCTCCGCACGATCGCCCCCGGCGCCGCGCGAAAGCCGGCTGCGGCGAACGAGTTCTCGCTCCAACCGGCAAACTTGGACGGAACTTTGTCCCACCATGACGCGCCCCCCGCTGCGCCCGCGATCAAATGATTTGCGGTCGTGCGGAAGGACAACAGCACGGCTTGTTTCAGCCATTGGTGCGTCACCCAGCGGCCATTAGCGCTGCGCTCGGCCACACGCGCTTGCCCGGCGTCCAACAAATCCAACGCGGCTTCGATCGCCTCCACGTCAGCGCCTTTGTTCTGGGGCGTGAGCAGATCGCGGCGCGCCCAGGCGGCTTCTATTTGGGCGACGAGGTCAGCGTGAGACATGAATGAATTGCTAGCGCGTCTGCCAAGAATGTGAAGGCGTGATCGCGAGGCGTCGCTGGTTTTCGCAAGCAGGCCAACTCGAAGGGCTACTTCTCCGCCATATCCCGCAACAGCCCTTTCACGTCATGCGCCCAGTGGTGTACGTAGGAGGGGCGCGGCTCGGGATGCACTGAACCCACGAGCGCAGTCGAGAAGCCCAGATCGTGCGCAGGTTCGAGATTGCGCAATGTGTCCTCTATCAGAATCGCGCGCGCGGGTTCGATGTGGCACGCCGCGATCAGGCGCTCGTATGAAAGCAGCTGCGGCTTGGGCGCGAACTGAGCGTCCTCGATGTCGAACACGGCGTCGACGACGCGTGAAAGTCCCAGGCAATCTATCACGCGTTCGGCGTGCCCGCCCCCGCCATTGGTGAAGACGATTCTGCGTCCCGGAAGCGCGCCCATAAGCGCGACGAGATCCGGGTCCGGCGTCAGCACGCCATAATCCACATCGTGCACATAACCGAGGAAATCACGCGCATCGACGCCGTGGTGAAGCTGGAGACCAACGACAGTGGCGCCGTAAACGTGAAAGTAGCGCTCGCGCGCCTCCAACGCGCCGGGCGCGTCCACCTGCAGCGCGCGCGATGTAGGCTGTCATGCGCTCGCCGATGGCATCGTAGAGCGCGGGCGCCGGATAGAGCGTGTTGTCGAGATCGAACACCCAGTCGCGAATGGCGGGGATGCTCATCGTGGCGCAGGGCGGTCCTGAGTGGGCGCGCTCCGTGGAACCGCGCCGCGCCGCGGCGATGCGCGGACGGCGGGCCCCTCGCCATCGCCTTGTGCTGGTTCTTGCGTACGCGGCTGGGCGCCCACCTCCAGGAAGTCGTCTTCTTCGAACTCAAGCACGAGCCCAGCACGGTCGAGCCGGCGGATCGGTGAAAACAGGGTTGTCTGGTAGTAACGGCTTGCGCACTCCGTGCGCCCGATGATGGCAAAGCGCGAAGGGCTTGTGCAAAACGGCGCGCCGCGCGCGAGCAGGCGCACGCCTTGTTCGGTTTCCAGGCCCGCATAAACGTAATAGTTTTCCTGTATCAGCACCTCGTCGATCGTGCGCACGCAACCGCCCGGGTTGAGCGCCCACCAGCCGCGGCTTTCCCATCCCTCGCCGCGGCGCCGGCCAACCGCTGTCCACACCCGCCCACGTGTGCGATTACAGAGCGTTAGTCCGACTTGCCCTGCGCGCCGGCGCGCTGCTGTTTCGAGCGCATCTATCAGTTGATCCTCGCCCGCTCCGGGAGCGAGCCGCGCGGAGGCGCGAAACTGGGCAATAGCCTGGGCGATGCGCCGCGGATCGGCGCTGCGACGGCCCTCGCGGATATCGTATCCTGCGTCGTCCAACAGGCGCTGCATCCCGGCCTGGCGCGCACGCGCCAGCGTGAAGGGTTGCGCCTCGGCAAACGAGGTGCGCCAGCTTTCGCGTTTGTTGATCTGCACGCGGCGAAAGCGGCGCTCTTCAAGGCTCATCGCCGCGCATTGCGGCGGGTTTTCGATAGTGAATGAGCTTGATGGATCGATGCACAATCTCGCATCGCCGCCCCACTGGCGTTGTCCGCCGCGGTGCGCCGACGAGGTGCGCGCGTAGAGATAGTGCGTGCCGCGCGCAAGCGGCGCGGTCACTGCGACGCGGCATTCCCCGGGCCTCAGGCGCGTCCAGCCTTGTACAAGAATGGCGCGTCCGTCCGGGCGCGCTGTCACTGCCTCGAGCACGAAGCTGGTTTCGTTGCAGACCTGCCAGCCGTTGGCGCGGCTGGGCTGCGCCTCGGCGCGCCCGGGCAGAGCCGTGAACGCAAGCGCCCCCACCACCGCAACGCATGTGAGGTGCGCGCGCGCAAAATCAATGAATGAGCGTGCCGGCGCCATGTTCGGTGAACAATTCCATGAGCAAGACGTGGGGAGTGCGTCCGTCGAGTATGACGGCCGCTTCGACACCATTGTCGAGGGCTGCAATGCAGGTTTCGAGCTTGGGGATCATTCCACCCGTTGCGACGCCCGTTTCGATCGCCTGTTTGGCGGCGGCGATGGACATCTCTCTGATCAGATCGCCGTTCTTATCAATCACGCCGCCCACATCGGATAACAGCAGGAACCGTTTGGCTGAAAGCGCCTTTGCGACGGCGCCGGCCGCGGTGTCGGCGTTGATGTTGTAGGTGCGCCCATCCTCCGCCACGCCAATCGGCGCGATCACGGGGATGTAATCGTCGGGTGCATTAATGAGCGCTTGAATAAGCGTGGGATCGACCTCGCAAGGCTCGCCGACGAATCCAAGATCGACCACCTTTTCGATCATGCTGTCGGGATCCTTGCGCGTGCGCACGGCCTTCTCGACCGTGAGGATGCGCGCGTCCTTGCCGGAAAGGCCCACGCCGCGCACGTCGGCTTCGCGCCCGGCGGATGTGATCTGGTGGGCCAACTCTTTGTTGACGCTGCCGGACAGCACCATTTCAGCTACTTCCATTGTGTCGGAGTCGGTCACGCGCAATCCGTCGACGAACTGAGATTTCACGCCCGCTTTTTCGAGCATGCGGCTAATCTGGGGACCCCCGCCATGCACGACGACCGGGTGGATGCCCACGAGTTTCAACAGCACAATGTCTGCGGCGAATTTGCGGGCGGTTTCGGAATCGCCCATGGCGTGGCCGCCATATTTCACAACTACCGTTTCGCGATCGTATTTTTGAATGAACGGCAGCGCTTCGGCGAGCGTCTTGGCCTTGGCGAGGCCTTCTTCGAGGGCAGCAAGACGGTCTTTCGGGGCAAGTTTGGTCACGGGCGCTGTCTAAGGCGTCCGAACGAGCGCGCCAAGGCCGGCGCGCCGCATTGAGATTCTGTCATGCATTCCGATCAGCGCTCGGCGAGGCGCCCATCGAGCGGCGTGTAGATCGCCGGCTCGCCAGCGGCGAGGCGGTCGAGTTCCGGAGTCGGTTGGCCATAGCGCTTGCGGCACAGGGCCATATGGGAAAGCGCGCGCTCAGCATAGTCGCGGCTCTGGTCGCGCGGCATCGTTTCCAGCAGCAAGAGCGGGTCGATGTCCTCGGGCTGGGTGCTGAGCCAGCGCGACAGCCACCCAGGACCGCCATTGTAAGCTGCGAACACGCGGCCCAGGTCTCCGTCATTGTGGAATGATTCCATCAGCCAGCGCACATAGGACTGGCCGATGCGCATGTTCAGGCCGGGTTCGAACAGGGCGGCGGGCGCACGCCGGTAGTTGGTGGAGCGGTCCATGTCGCGCGCCGTGGAGGGCAGGAGCTGCATAAGGCCGCGCGCGTTCGAGACGCTTACGGCCTTGGGGTTGAAATAGCTTTCTTGGCGCACGATCGCGTAGAGCAGGGCGCGGTCCAGGGCAAAGCCGTCGTCCGGTTCAAAGGTCGTTGTGGGGCAGAAGCCGGCGGCTGTTTCGGGGCCGCCATACTCGGCTGCGCGGAGCTGAGCGCTGGGCGCTTCAAGCGCGATGGCGAGCGCGAGGAAAGTGGCGTCGCCCTCGCGATCGAGATCGCCATGCAGACGGCGCATTTCGCTTTCTACTTCGGAGAGCCGCCCCAATTGCGCCAGCGCTGCAGCCCGGCGCGCCGCGGGGTAGCGTTCAATGAAGTGCGTCAGCGTGCCGGCGTCCACCGTGGGCGGGGTGAATTGAAGGGGGCTCTCGCGGCCAAGCTGTGTTTCGGCGAGCTGGCCGTAGAACGTCCAGGGCCGTTGCGCCGCCGATTCCAAGTGCGCCGCGACGCCGGCGTGTTCGCCAGCCGCCAGGCGCGCTCGCGCGGCCCAATAATGCACGCCTGCGCGGGCCCAACCGCCGTGATGGGGCCATAGCGCCGAAGCTTCGAATTGACGCACGGCTTCGGCGAAATCGCGCTGGCGATAGGCGATGAGGCCCAGGTGCCAGGCAGCCTGACCCGATCGCACGCCGCCAATCTGGTTTTGTGCGGCAACGCGGGCAGCTTCGTAGTCACCAGCGCCAATCATGTTGGCGATGCCGGTCATGGCAGCGCGCACCGATGCGCTGTCACCCATGATCTCAGGAGGCGTTTCCGGCAGCATTCGTCCGCGGCCGGCCAACGGCTCGGGCGCCTGGGCGCGCGAGCGCCGCCGACGGGAACCCATCGCGCGTTCGTACACCGCACCGGCCAACCCGTATTCGCCGTACCGGTTCAGCCAACTTGTGTATTCGCTCCAACCCGGCCTGTAATTTCGGGCCAACAGCATGCGGCCGCGCACCACGCCTTCGACGACATCATCTTCGGCGCGGGAAAGTGCGGCGCCGACGGCGCGCCAATCCCCAGCTTCGATCGCATCGAAGGCCGCCCGATAGGCGGCTTCGTCGTGTTCAGTCAGCGCGATAATACGTTCGCCGGCCGCCGGAGTTGCAAACACGGCCAGGGACAGGGCGGCGAGGGCGGTGCGTAACGTCATCGGGGGTCCGCTCCTAAGGCAGGTCGGTTAGAATTGGACCGACCGTGCGACACCCAGCTCCTTGAGCCAAGCCTCCGCGGCCAGCAGGTCCGCCCATGCCAGCCGCTTCTGCTGTGGCTGGCGCAATAAGTATGCCGGATGAAGCATCACCATCACGTTGATTGGCGTGTCCAGCCCTTCGCGCGTGTACAGCAGTCGCCGGCCGCGCAGCTTCATGACACCATCTTCTCGCTTCAAGACAGTGTGCGCAGCGGATTTTCCTGTCAAAATCAAAAGCTTAGGCTGGGATAGAGCGACAAGGCGCTCAACAAACGGCAGACACGCGACGATCTCGCCCTGGGTAGGATCGCGATTACCAGGCGGCCGCCAATAAATCGTGTTTGAAATCAGAACATTGGAGGCTCGACTAAGGCCGATTTCGGCCAGCATCAGGTCCAGCAGCTGTCCAGACCGGCCCACAAACGGCCTTGCCTTCTCGTCCTCCTCCTTGCCCGGCGCTTCTCCGAGCAAGAGCACGTCGGCGTTATCGATACCGTCGGAGAATACCGTGTTCCGCGCGGTCGCCTTGAGGGCGCATCCATCAAAGGCCTCAACCGCTACCCTGAGCTCGGCGACGCTTTGAGACGCGGCCGCCAGCGCCCGGGCGTTGTCCACATCCGAAGGCGCTGTCTTGGCCCGCATGCGGACTGTGGGCTGCGTCCCTTTCGGGACAACGGGAGGTGCTGCGCTTCCTGTTTTGGTCGCGACGTCTGCGCTGCGAATAAAGATCTCCTCGGCCGCCTCCATGTCCACGCCCGCCGCCCGCCAAAAGGCGAGCAGCGCGCGCGCTGCGGGTTGGGCGATGTGAGCCTTCATCGGACCTCATATGCAGGGACTCGGACGAATCGCCAAAGTCTTGCGCCCAGTCGCGCCAGCTTTGATAAGACCGGTCAGCTGATGGAAGGAACCCGTATGGCCGAAGACGTCCGCGAAGCGATGGAATACGACGTCGTCATCGTCGGCGCGGGACCAGCGGGCCTGTCGGCGGCCATCCGCCTGAAGCAATTGGCGCAGGAGGCTGGCTCGGAAATCTCCGTGGCGGTGCTGGAGAAGGGCGCCGAGGTGGGAGCGCACATCCTGTCGGGCGCTGTGATCGATCCCGTCAGCTTGAACGAACTCATTCCGGATTGGAAAGACAAAGGCGCCCCGCTCGACACGCCCGTGACACGCGATGAGTTCAAGGTGCTGGGACCAGCGGGTGCTGCGGGTCTGCCGATGTTCTTGATGCCGCCGTTCATGAGCAATCACGGCAATTACATCGTCTCGCTTTCGAATTTCACCAAATGGCTGGGCGCTCAAGCTGAAGCGGTTGGCGTGGAGATCTATCCAGGCATGGCTGCTTCAGCACCGGTGTTCGACGATGCTGGCGCACTGAAGGGCGTGGTCGCGGGCGTATTCGGCATCGGCAAGGATGGGGCCAAGAAGAGCGATTATCAGCCAGGCATGGAATTGCACGGCAAGTATGTTTTGATTGCCGAAGGCGCGCGCGGGTCGCTCGCGAAAACGCTGCAAAATCGCTATGAATTAAACAAGGCAAGCTGTCCGCAAAAGTACGGCATCGGCATCAAGGAGCTATGGGAGGTGCCGACCGAGCAGCACAAGCCGGGGCTCGTGTTGCACACGGTTGGCTGGCCGCTCGACGACAAGACGGGCGGAGGCTCGTTTATGTATCACTGGGGCGAACGGCTGGTGTCGGTCGGCTTTGTCGTACACCTCAACTACAAGAACCCATACGTCTCTCCGTTCGACGAGTTTCAGCGCCACAAGCTGCACGATGAAATCGCCCAATACCTGCGCGGGGGCAAGCGCATCGCTTACGGAGCGCGCGCGATCACCGAAGGGGGATTGCAGTCGGTCCCGAAGCTGGCGTTTCCAGGCGGGGCGTTGATCGGTTGCTCGGCCGGTTTCGTCAACGTGCCGCGCATCAAGGGCACGCACAACGCGATGAAGACTGGCATGCTTGCCGCCGAGGCCGCGTTTGAGGCCATCGGCGCAGGCCGCCAGCGCGACATATTGGAGCGCTATGAAGACGATTATCGCGCAAGCCGCGTCTTTGAAGATCTCCATCGCGTGCGCAACGCCAAGCCGCTCTTGTCGCGCCACGGCACGTTTTGGGGCGGCGTGTTCGGAATGTTCGACATGTGGACGACGACACTACTGGGCGGGTTTTCGTTCTTTTCGGGAACGGGGGCGCTTAGACACGGCAAGTCCGACGCCGCCGCGACGGAGAAGGCGCGCAAGCACAAGCCTATCGCCTACCCCAAGCCCGACGGCGTTCTGACCTTCGACAAGCCCTCCTCGGTCTATCTTTCGAACACCAATCACGAGGAAGACCAGCCGGCGCACCTGACGCTTCGCGACGCTTCGGTTCCAATCAAGGTAAACCTGCCTGAATACGCCGAGCCGGCGACACGATATTGCCCCGCTGGCGTGTATGAAGTGCTGTATGACGAAGCAGGGGCGAACCCGCGCTTCCAAATTAACGCCCAGAATTGCGTCCACTGCAAAACATGCGACATCAAGGACCCAAGTCAGAATATAAACTGGGTGACGCCGGAGGGCGGAGGTGGGCCGAATTACGCCAATTTGTGAGCGCGCCGAAAGCGCGCGAGGAAGGTGAACATGAGCAAGCGTTGGGCGATTCTGACGGCGAGCCTGGCGGCGGCGGCCGCGGCGGGCATGGCGAGCTCCGCGCTGGCGCAAGCCAAGCCCGAAGGCGCTCCGGCCGCGTCTGAGATAACCACCGCGCGCGAGACCGCCCAGCTTTTGCGCGCCACGGCGCCGCCCAATCGCTCGCCCGATCGCACCTATGAGAACGCCGACGCCGCGCTGATCGCGGCGGACCTCGATTATTTCGTTCAAGAGGCGCGGCGCGCCGCGGCACGCGGGGACACGAACGCCTTTTGGCACGTCGCCGTTTTTGCCGACGACATTGCTTCAAGCAACCTTTCGGCGGCGCGCGCAACGCTCACTGCGGCGCCCGGCGGCATAAACGGCAACATGGCCGACATGTTCGAACCGTTCTTGTTGGCGGCGGAGGGGCGTGTTGATAGGGGCGTGGAACGCGTCGATGCGGGGGCCGATAATCTTCCGGCGCCTTTGCCAGAGGTCGCGCGCGCATTGGTTTTTGAATCGGCCGGACGCCTTGAAGAAGCCGCCGCTGTCTACGCGCAAATGGTGGAGCGCTTGGATGTAACGCCTCCGAGCGATGAAGAGCCGCGCACGCCCCAGGAGTTCGAACGCGCTCTCGGCGCCTCGCGCGTGACGCAATCTGTGTATCGTGCGGCGCTGGTCCATCATCGCCTGGGCCGGACCGAACAAGCCCGCCGGTACTACGATATCGTGTCGGAGTTCGCCCCGCGCTCTGCCGATGTCGTGGAGAACCTGCGTCGTTTGACGGCCGGAGAGCCTCCCCTCGAACAGCCGCTCGATGCGCGCCGGGCGCTGGGACGCTGGATGCTGTTCCTGTCGGAATTTCTGACTCAAGCGGAAATGTTGACGAGCCTTCTGGCCCAGCAGGACCCCCAAGCGGGTCTTGCCTCAACACCTGGATCTGCATTCTTGCAGATCGGCGTGCTATTGGCTGAGGACGCCGACGATTGGCGCATAGTCGCTGCCCATCAGCTCTTGGACGCCGACGGCCTGGAGGGCGCGCGGCGCATCATAGACCTGGCGCCCGCCGAAAGCGTGTTCGCCGCCGACAACGAGATTGTGCGCGCGGCGATCGCGATTGAAGAGCGCAACAATGCACGGGCCGTCGAGGCGGCTGAGCGCGCCTTGGCGCGCGGCGCCGACAGGTGGTCGATCGTAGCATCGGCTGGCGATATCTATCGCCAGGTCGGGCAGGCTGATCGCGCCATCCCAGCCTTCGACCGCGCGCTCGCCATGGTGCACGAGGACGAAGAGCGCGCCGACATTCTAGGATACAGGGCTTACGCTCACCGCTTCTCTGGCAATATCGCGGCGGCTAGCTCCGACATGCGCGCAGCCTTGGCCATCGATCAAAGCGTCGATACGCGGCTGTTGTACGTGTCCATCTTGATGGACGATCCGAGCGGCTGGAGCGACGGCATCGGCGTGGCGCGCGCCTTGTTCGCCGAGCAGCCGGACTCCGTGCTGCGGCTCAATGCACTGGGTTATGCGCTTATCCAGCGCCCCGAAGGCCTGGAGGAAGGTTATCGCCTGCTGTGGCGCGGCTTCACTTTCGGCCAACTGGACTATGCCGTGGTCGATAGCCTGGGATGGGCCTACTACCTTTACGGACATTTCGATCAGGCGCGCGCGTTGATCGAGCGGGCTCGCGACCTCTCCTTGGCAGATCCGAACTTCGAAATCCTCGATCACCTCGGCGATGTATATTGGCGATTGGGACGACGCGAAGATGCGCGCAACGCCTGGCGGGAGGCGCTTGCGGCGCGTCCTGACGCCATCCGCCGGCGCGACATCGACCGCAAGCTCTCGCGTGGACTGACAATACCCGCGCCGCGCCAGCGGGAACTGCCGGAGGTCAACCTGCCCGAGGGTCCCTCGCAAAGGGAAAACCTGTGAGGCGCGCGGCGTGCTGGCTTGCACTGGCGGGGGCGCTCGCCGCGACGGCATGTGCAAACTCGCCAGCGCCGTCGCGCGCCTCGGCGTCATACGCTGACCTTCTGATCGGCCGCGTCGCGAATGCGCGCGAGGACCATGCCGCCGCGATCGACCGCTACTTCGCCGCCCTTGCGCGCGATCCGCACGATCAGAGCCTGATTAACGGCGCGCTGGCGGCAGCACTCGCAGCCGGCGATCTGGCGCGTGCGCGGCAAGCGGCGCGCTTGGCGCCGCGTCAGGATGCGCCCGGTTATGCGCACTTGGTGCGGGCGGCCGATGCGCTGGCGGCCCAGCGATGGCAAGCGGCCGAGGATGCAGCCGGGCGCGTGGAAGGTGCGGCGGCGGAGGAGCTGATCGGTCGGATGATGGCGGTGTGGGTGCGCACGGCTCAAGGCCGCGTCGATGAGGTGGTCATGGATTTGGGACCACTGGCTTCGATCCGGCCCTATGGCGGCCTGTTCGCATATCAGCAGGGCATGGCGCTCGACTATGCCGGGCGCCGCGAGGCCGCGCTCGCCGCCTATGTAGCCGCCGCGCAGGGGGGCCTGTGGCTGCCCCAAGGCGTCGAGCGGCACGCAGACCTGCTCGTACGAATGGGCGAGCGCGAGCAGGCTATCGAATTGTTGAGCGGCGAGGCCAATCGCCAAAACCCAGCCTTGAGCGCGGCGCTGGCAAGAGTGGAAGCCGGCGCCAACGCGGCCAGCGCGCCGCTTACGCCCGCTCGCGGGGCGGCGGCAGGTCTTTATGGGCTGGCGGCGATTTTCCTGCAGGAGACAGATGGGCCGAACGGCTTCTCGGCGCTGACCCTCTCGTTAATGCTCGATCCTGACGCCGACGATGCGCGCATCGTCTTCGCTCAAGCGCTGGCTGACCGCGATCACGCTGAGCTTGCGCGGAGCAGGCTCGCTGAGATTGCGCCGACATCGCCCTACGCGCAGACGGCGCGTCGCTTGGAATCATGGATCCTGATGGATTCCGGGCGAGAGGAGGAAGCGCTCGCTCTCGCGCAGGCCAATGCCGCGAGCGGAGATGCACGCTCTCTGCGCACGCTGGCGGACATGTATCGCAATCTCGGCCGCCATGGCGACGGGGAACAGATCTATTCCGCGCTCATCGCGCAATCGTCCGACGATTGGCGGCTCTATTTCGCGCGGGGCGCGGCGCGAGAACGCCTCGGCCGCTGGCCTGAGGCGGAGTCCGATTTGCAGCGCGCGCTCGAGCTTTCGCCCGAGCAGCCTGACGTGATGAACTATCTTGGATACAGTTGGATCGATCGCGGCGAGCGGCTGCAGGAGGGCTTGGCGCTGATCGAGCGCGCGGTTGCGCTGAAGCCCGATTCCGGCGCCATTATCGACAGCCTGGGCTGGGCGCATTATCGGCTCGGCGATTATGCCTTGGCGCTCGAACTCATTGAGCGTGCGGTTGAACTCCAACCGGGCGACGCCACACTGAACGATCACCTGGGAGATGTGTACTGGCGCCTCGGGCGGCGCATCGAGGCGCGCTTTCAGTGGCGCCATGCGTTGACGCTCTCACCCGAAGATCCAGAGGCGATCGAAGCCAAGCTCGCGAACGGCCTGCCAGCCGAAGCACCACACCGCTCGGCGGCGCGATGAGCGTACGTGTCTTCGCCCCGGCGAAGATAAATCTGACTTTGCAGGTCGGCGCCCCGCGCGCGGACGGCTTTCATCCCGTGCAGAGCGTGGTCGTGTTCGCCGATGTCGGCGATTGGGTTGAAGCCGCGGCGGGACAGCGGCTGAGTCTGCGCGAGATCGTCGGCCCGTTCGCAAAGGATTTGACCGCGCGAGAGGACAATCTAGTCGAATGTGCTGCTCACGCGTTGTGCCGAGCCACCGGCAGCGATCTTGGGGCCGTGTTGACGCTGGAGAAGAACTTGCCCGTCGCCTCCGGGGTCGGTGGCGGCTCGTCTGATGCGGCGGCGACGTTGAAGGCGCTCAAGGGGCTGTGGAGCCTAAACCTCGAAGACGACCAACTCATGCGCATCGCTGCCGGGATAGGCGCCGACGTTCCGGCTTGCATGCGCGCGCAATCGGCATGGATGACGGGGATTGGCGAGGTCGTGGTCCCACTCTGGGTCCCAACTCTGCACGCAGTTCTCGTCAATCCGCTAAGATCTCTGCCTACGCGCGCCGTGTTTCGCGAGTTCGACCGCATGCATTTGGGCGGCGCGTTCGCGGCGTCTGCCCCGCCCATTTGGCGCACTCCCGCCGAGGCCATCGCCGGGGCGGCTGCACATGGCAACGACCTTGCAACACCGGCGCGCGCGCTCATGCCGGAAATAGCAACGATGGAGCGTGCGTTGTGCGCCGATGCCCGCACGCTCCACGCGGGATTGTCAGGAAGCGGGGCGACGATGTTCGCTCTCGTCGAAAACGCGGACATTGCCTCTTCTCTCGCTAGTGACGTTTCGAGTGCAAGGCCCGACTGGTGGGTCCGTGCAACCGTGCTCGGGCCGGCTTGACCTCATGCCAGCCGACGGATAGCCCCTTTGCCGCGCGAGGTGAGATGTGCTCGTTGAATTGGTTGGCGGGACTGCGATCTCATTCATCGCGAGCCTGATTGCGTGCCGCGCGCTGGTCGCGCGCGGACCTCGCGATCACCCCAACGAAGATCACAAAGAACATGACGCGCCAACGCCCACGAGCGGGGGCCTGGGCATCGCGGCGGGCTTCGTACTCGGGCTCATTGCTGTGTTCCTGTCCCAGGGGCCGTGGCAAAGCGCGGCCGCCGCGCACAATCCTGTGCGGGCGCTTATGCTCCTGGGTCTGGCGACTGCGTTGTTGCTGATCGGCTACGTCGATGACCGTTTTCAGCTGAACGCCGCAGTGAAATTCTCGCTGTTCGGGTTGCTCTCGGTCGCTGGCGCGCTGAGCGCGGGCGTCGTCGAGGCGCTGCCCCTTGGCATGACCAGCATTTACGTATTGCCTTTCGGGGCTGGCGTGTTCGGAACGACGCTTTGGATATTCACGCTGATCAATTCGGTGAACTTCATGGACGGCTCAAACGGCCTGGCCATGGGATCGATGGCGGTTGGGCTTTGTACGTTGGCCGCCATCGCCCGCGTCGAGAACGCGCCTGCCATTCTAGCCGCATGTCTGTGTTGCGCGGGCGCCGTTTCCGGCTTCCTCGTCTGGAACGCGCCCGCCGGGCGCTTGTTCGCTGGCGATTCAGGCTCGTTATTCGTTGGTGCAATTGCAGCACTTGGGGCGTTGGTGCTCATCAAAGACAGAGACCTTTCGCCCTTCGTTCCGCCGATCATCTTCTTCCCGCCGCTCGCTGATACGTTGCTCACCTTGTTGTGGCGCGTTCAGCGCGGGCGGTCCGTGTTTGTCGGACACACCGAGCATCTTTATCAAATCGCCTTGCGCGCCTGGCCGGGGCATGTGCGCGTAGCGGTCATCTATTGGGTTGCGATGGCGCTCTGCGGGGCGTTGGCCTTCTATGTCGCGCGCGAACCCGATCCCGCTGCGCCTTGGATTGCGTTGACGGGGCTTGCGGTGCTCTCGATCGTGATTTCCGCGTTCATGCGCTCCTGGGCGGCGGCGCGCGGATATCTCGCGCCTTAAAGCAAGGACACGGGGCCATGGCGGCGCGAAAGAAGAAACCCAGGGGAGGCGACGCTGGAAACAGTGGAGAGCCTGGCCCAGGCGTCCCCGAGGCGCTCGCCGCATTGAAACGCAGCGCATCGCCGCAATTCCGCGCCGACATGTCGGCGCGCTACGGCATTGTCACCAAGGCGGTCGTCTACGGTTCGCCCGTGGCAAAGCTCAGGGCCCTCGCCAAGCAGATCGGGCGCGACCACGCCCTTGCAGACGCTTTATGGCGCACTGGCGTCCACGATGCGCGGATGCTGGCGACGATGGTCGATGATCCGGCGCTGGTCACACCGGCGCAGATGGACCTTTGGGCGAAGGATTTCGACAATTGGGGCATCGTCGATACCGCGTGCTTTCATTTCTTCGATCGCTCGCCCTATGCCTTCAAGCAGATCGAGAAGTGGGCGAAAGCCAAGGATGAGTTCGTCAAGCGCGCCGCCTTTGCTTTGCTCGCGAGCTGCGCGCTGCACGGTCAAGGAACTGACGCCGATCACCTGCGTGGGCTCGAACTGATCGAGCGCGAAGCAAGTGATCCACGCAACTTTGTGAAGAAGGGCGTGAACTGGGCGCTGCGCGCCATAGGCGGCAAAAAGAGCGCCAAGCTGCGCACCGCCGCGCGCGCCTTGGCCAAGCGTCTGGCGGCGTCGGATGATCCCACCGCGCGTTGGAACGGAAAAGACGCGCTCAGGGCCTTCGCGAAGAGTTAGCGGAGCGAATTTGACATTCGCACCCCGCATTGCGCAACCCTCGGAGCGAATGTCAAATTCATCAGCTCCACTAGGATTCCTTGATTTCTAGTGGTCCTGATGATTCTGGCATGCCCCCTCCGCCTGCTTTGGCGGGCATTTCGTGTCTCCAT